>Ga0210130_1000004_pt1 | contig 38419 bp, 45 predicted proteins | sample White_ThreeSqC_D_2_FD_185591 | JGI IMG/M metagenome (GOLD analysis project Ga0210130, IMG submission 185591) | Wetland microbial communities from the San Francisco Bay, California, USA, that impact long-term carbon sequestration -... | ecosystem: Environmental > Aquatic > Marine > Wetlands ...
ATTGTCCATTCATTGATCCTTTCCAATAGGATCGTTTCTTTTTATTTTCATTAAACAAAATTTTGTTTTTATGGAATAGTTTTTGGAATATTTGTTGATAATTATTTGCGTAAAAGCAAATCTTTTCTAATTGTTTCAAGTTTTTGGATGGTTGATGGCTTTTCCTCCACAGAATGAATTCCAAGTTTTAAAAGCTCATTTTTGTGGCTTTCTCGAAGTTCCAAAACACTAACAATAATGACCTTCTTTAGTTCTGATGGTCTTTTCTCCTTCAAATCATGAATGAATTCCATCCCACTATAGCGAGGCATACAAATGTCAAGAAGAATCAGGTCATAGTCATTTTTTAAAACAAGGTTCAGGCCTTCTTTGCCATCGTTTACACTCTTCACAGTATGACTCCCTGTTGCCAGCATATCTGCATACAATTGACAAATTTCTGGAGAATCATCCACGTGTAAAATATTCATCATTATACTATTTCAGAAAAGATCATAACCTTCTGTTTGTTCATTTTGAACATTATCCACACAAATCATTATTTTGATTAAAAAATGATAATCTCTTTACATGTGAAACTATTTTTAAGTCTTGGAATCCTTTTTAGCCCAAAAAACATTGCTATAATACCATGAATTTCCTTAAAGAAAAAGTCAAAAAATATCAGGAAAAAAAATTATCCGAAGCAAAACAAAAACTGGATTATTACACTGAGATAAAAAATCATCTTGAAAAACAATTACAAAACTCTACCAAAGAAGAATCTTTTGGAATTAAAGAAAAAATAGAAAAACAAAAAGAGTTTATCGAAATCTGGTCAAAAAATATCATTAAAATCAACAAGGAATTAAAAAAATTAAAATCCTGATTTTGATTAACTTTGGTTAAGGAAAATGCCACATGATGATTTTTTCGAAGCTACTTTGATAGAGTTCACTCAATGGATAAAAAACAAGGAACAAGTAATTGCAAAATATTCTGAATTTGATGAGTTACCCTCTAACCTAATTGATCATTTTAAAACAAAATCTCAATCATTAATCAATTTCAAAGGAAAAAACTGGAAAATCTTAGAGATAAACAAAGATCTCAGAGCCCATGGGAAAGGAAGCCATGTAAAAATTAGGCTAGAACTCATTGATTAGGAACTAAAAATTTCATCTTTTTTACCTATTAGATTAGACATGAAAAAATAAAACACTATGCAACCCCTTATGATGTGTGAAAGGTCTTAACATCATTATTCTTGTAGCATTCATAGCCTTTGTTATCGCAATTGCTGGTTTAACCTTGAACTTTTTCCACGTTTTTAATGAAGAAATTTTCATCCTTAATTTTTCTAAAGTCTCTAACGTGATTCTCTCAGTTCCTTTATTTCACTAAAGTCCATCTATAGGCTCAATTATTTTCTGTATGAATAAAACCCTAATAATTAAGATAATCTGGGGTAATCTATGGATTATGGAAAATTCTGTAAAGAGATTTTGGATTCTGATTCTAAAATTCGATTTGCAACAGTCTATGATGAATGGGCAGTAAAATTAGCTGGTGGAATTCGTGAGGGTGTAACTAATCTATTGACAGAAAGAAGAGAGAATGAGTTAGTTAATCTCTCTGTAATGGATTGGAAAGCAAGAAAAGAGATGTCAAAATGGTTAGGTAAAACAATCTACACTCTGGCGGAGTATGACAAGGTTAAACGTTTCTCATTTTATCTTGGAGATGATCACCTATTGCTAGTTAGCGCAGAAAAGGAAGCTGATACTAATCAAGTAGTAGGTAAAGTCATAAAACTCTATTATGATAATCTGAACTAGTAAATTTTACCACAAAATTTGATTTACTCTACAATTATTTGATGATGTGCTTCTTTGAGTTGACTGCGAAATTAAAATAAAGGTCTTGACATTGTTAAAAGAATATGGAAAAATCAGTTAATAACAAAAATTCAAAAATTTCTTTTTGTGACGTAATGAAAACTGATTCTTCTAGAATTATACAAAAATTAGAATCTCAAATCCCTCTAAACTTTCAAGAATCTTCTATACTTTATACCGCATATCTTCAAACAATGGACCATGTTTTTGGAACCTGTCTTATTGCAGAGAAAGAGTTTTTTGAAAAATTAAATATTGATCAAAATCTATTGTTGGCCTATCAAAAATATTCCAATTTTCTTGCAGATACATGTCTAAAACAAATTGAATATTATTCAAAATTTCGTCAAACAAATATTCAAACCCAAATGTCCTTGCTTGAATCCTATGACGGATTCTTCAAATCTGCGGTCGAATCTTATGGTAAATTATTATCGCAATTCAATAGTGTTTTTGATACTTTCAAAACAAAATAATTCCTATTTTTTCGTCAGTGAAAAAATCAAAACAGAGAAAAACAATCAAGTTTAAAAGGGCCAAATTAACATGAAAAGTTATGAAAAGAATAGAGACTGTTGTTCAACCTAGCATGAGGGATAAAGTGGTTAGCGCAATTAAGAAGGAAGGAGTAGGCGGAATTACCGTTTGGCACACACAAGGTCAAGGTGCTGCAGAACCTCCGCTTGTTGGACAATACTATTCAAAAGAAGCAATAGTTACAGTAGTTCCTGACTCTAAGGTAGATGCTATCTTAGATGCAATTGCAAAAGTTGCTTGTACTGGGACTAAGGGTGACGGCAAAGTGTTTGTTACAAACGTAGAAACTGCTTTTGATATATGCACAAAAGAAAAAGGCGAATCTGCAATCTAGATTTCATCCTTTTCTAAATTTCATTTTTCAAAAATAATATTTTTCAAGATTTGTTTTGTAATTGATTTCGTTTTGACAAAACAATAATTGTGATCATTATTGCTATAAACGCAATCTGAAAAACTTCAGTTAGTATGCCATTTTCATTTATCCTTCCACCCCTTCCTGTAATGAAATTTTCTGGAATTCTTGTTATGATCCATATTGCTACAAACACACCAGTTCCTCCAATCCCGACCAAATTCCAACTATTTCCCCATTTTCTTATTGTTGGAATTACCCAAAATATCTGGGCAATTCCTCCTACAACAAACAAAATCTGGCTATTCTGATTATTAGAAGGAATTCCTAAAATAAGATGTATTATTCCTGCAATTGCAGTAGTCGCAGCTGCAGCATAAAATAAAATATCGATTTTATTGGGCACTTTTTTTGGATGTCATGTCTCTTAATATAATTTTTAGACCTCAAAAAAGAATCAATAGAAATTCCAAATAATGCATCTGTTTTCCAAGTTATGTTGAAAATCTGATTAAATTACAATGACATTCAACGGTGAATCAATAAAAGAAATAATTTATTCATTATATACTTTGATCAAATTTAAAAAGTAATTATGCCATAGAGCATCGTTATTTTCTAATCTAAATAAGCTCCAAAAATCTTTTCTAGATCTTCTTCCTTACTCATTGAAAAAAGAACAGCGAGATCAGATGATGAAATGACTCCGATAACTTTTCCTTGTTCTACAACTGCTAATCGTCGAATATTTTTGCTTGTCATAATTTCTGCAACTTTAATGATAGATTCTTCTGGAGTGACATGAAGAATTGGCGATGACATTATGTTTGACACTGGTAAATTATGGGGTTTATCAAATACAGTAACGGCTGTTGCAATATCTCTGTGAGTTACAATTCCATCAAGCAAATCATTTTTTAAAACAACTGCGGCACCAACATGATTTTCGTACATTTTTTTTGCAGTTTTTTTAATTGTCTCATCTGCAGTTACAGAGATGATGTTTTTGACCATAAATTTACTAACTGAAAGTTTCGATTGATTTTCCATTTTTGTTAAATCCTGATTTTTAAATTACGATTTGTTATTATTATTTTTGTATTGGATGCAATTCATTTTTCGATTGGTTTTAGTTAAAAATCAAACAATTGATTAATTGTTATTTAAAAATAGCATGCCACAAACTTTCCGGCATTGCCAAATATTCATAATGGTCAGACACTTCATGAATCAATTAGTATTAGAGCAAAAAACACTCTCAAATTCGAATCCAATCCAAGATGCAATTTTGATAAATGAAGGTGTAAAAATTCTGATGAAGGAATTCACTTGGCAAGATATTCAAGGATTATCTTGGATCTTTAAGGAAGATGAGGAATGATAATGGGATACTGTGAAAGTATTGGGAATTCAAATAACCAATCTAAAAATTTTCATAGATCTTTCTCTAGCAAGTGGAAATCATCCTCAACTATTATTAGCAATGAAAACTGGTTAAATACAATATGAAAAAAATATTTCCTTTTTTGATCCTTTCTTTATCTCTGTTGTTCTTTACAGTGATTATTGCTCCGGTATCTGCAGATATAATTCCACCAAAAAAACAAGCCAGTCTAGGAATATCCTCTGAAGATATTGTTTGTGAAAGCGGTTTGTTTAAAGTAATTAAAATTGGTAAAAATTCTGTTGCATGTGTAAAACCAGAAAGTGCACCTAAACTAGTTTCAAAGGGATGGGCTCAAACATTTGATGAATCTGTTCTTAATGAACTAACAAAACAACTTAGCATCTCTTCCGGAAAAATAAACAAATTAATTGTTACTCCTATAACTACGGATTTCGGAAAACTTTCACCAAAAGTTTCTGTGGGAAGTTATGATTATGTTTTCGAAGTATGTGCTTCTTCAAAACCTCTTGTATCTCCTGAAATATTAGTACGCTCTGACAGCGAGACAAAACATTTTGAACTTGTTGAAACTATTTCAACAAATACATGTGTGGTAAGTGGAACTGTTATCAAAGCTGCAAACCCTGATTCCGTTTCTGCGACAATAGTCAGTAAAGGTGATGTTTCCAAGATAATTCTCTCCGCTTCTGATCGGGTAACTTCCCTTAAACAACAAATTTTAGATGCAAAACAGTCCTTTGGGAAAGAAAATACTGAGGCAAATAAGAAACAAGGAAACAAAATAGCAGAGTTGAGGTTGCAACTCAATGATGCCATAGCAGATCTTCATAGAATGTATTTTTTGCTTTATACCCCCTCCAAGACCAACTTTAAGGTTGAAAAAATGTCCTTTTCTGGAACACCTATCCAGGGTGAAACTGCCACAAAGATTTCTGTAAGCCAGTCTGTTTCAACCCCTAATACTTATGATGTGGTATTTGAGGCATGTGCAGGAGAAAAACAGGTGAGAATACCTGTAGTCATGATTACATCTGATATGCAAAATGTAAATGTGAAATTAGGTGACAAAATTGCTCCAAAAACATGTCAACTTACAAGTGCCAAAATTGGTGCCACTGATCCAGAAACTATTTCCATTAAAGTAGCAGGAAATGCTGATTCTTCAAACAAGGCAGCAGATCTTGAATCAAAGATAAGTGATTTACAAAATCAACTAATTTCTGAAAAAGACACACTCAAGAATCTGGTTCATGATCCAAAAAGACCAGCCAATTTTAATGAGCAGGTAACTTCACAGGTCGAAAAAATATCTAAACTTAGAAATGAAATAATTTCCGCAAAAGCAGAACTCAGCAAGATTCTGTATCAGACTTACCAATAAAGAAATGAAATATTCTGTAATTACATTATTGGCTTTGGTCTCTCTAGGGATGATTTTCCCTTCATATGCTCAACTAATCTCGGTTCCTGACGCAATAGAGGATTTTGTAGCAATTCCTGGAAATAGGGAGGTCTTGTTGACTTGGGTAGCTCCATTTGATGGAGGTTCCACAATAAAATCCTACAAAATAGAGATGTGGGAAACGGGAAAGAATGTAGTTACTAACTACTATAATCTTGGTACAACTACAACCGAAGCTAGGATCAGCGGATTAAAAAATGACATCTCATACAGCTTTAAGATTTTTGCAATAAATGAAAAAGGTCAGGGTCCAGATTCTAGTACTGTTAATTCTATTCCTAGTGATACTTCAACCTCATTCCTTCCAGAAAAGATAGTAGATCTTGAGGCAACAAGAGGTGATCAAAAGATTTCATTACAGTGGACTGCTCCATTCAATTATGGTGAAAGAATTTCTAGTTTTCAAATTTATTATTGGCAAGAAGGAACTGATGAAATTAAAACTAAAACTATTTCTGGTGATGCAAAATCATCACAGATTACTGGGTTGACAAATGGAATTCCTTATTCTTTTAAGATAACTGCAAAAAATTTGTATGGCCATGGTCCCGATTCTAATATTGTTTCTGAAACTCCTTCTGCTTCAATATCCTCATCTATTCCAAGTAAAGTTCGCGGAATAAATGCAATTCCAAGTAATAATCAGGTTTTCTTATCATGGATTCAACCCTCATCCAACGGTTCTCCTATAACGAGTTATCAGGTTCTGGTTTCCGAACAAGGTTCAACTACAATCACTACCTTTCCTAATCTGAGCGATGATACAAAAACTACAATTACTGGATTAAAAAATGGCATAAAATATAATTTTAGAATAATTGCAGTAAATTCAATAGGGATGTCATTCCCCTCAGATCCAGTTTCTGCAACTCCTGAAAATCGTGTCTCTATCGAAATTACAAATTTGAGGGCTCTGAAAGGTGATGGACAGGTAACCTTGACTTGGTCAGTTCCAGAATCTTCTCTAAATCAACTATCAGGATATTGGGTGAGAGAATACAAAACAGGAGAATCTAAATTCATCACGCATGTAATTTTGGATAAAACCACCAAGATAGTAATCACAGGATTAGAAAATGGTGTATCTTATGGCTTTAGTGTTATACCTGTAACTGAATTAGGAATAGGCCCTGCTTCAAAAATCGCCCAAGTAACTCCGATTAAACAAACTATCTTTGGGGGTACTCCAGGTCAAATAACTGATCTAAAGGCTACATCCGGTCCAAACCAAGTAATTTTATCATGGCAACCCCCAAATGATTTTGGTTCTCCAATCTCTGGATATGAAATTCAACAGAAAATCAGAGGTGAAAACTCTTACACTACAATAAAGCAAGGAAGGGTAACATCATCTACAATTATTGGATTAACAAACGGGGTTACCTATGACTTTAAGGTAATGGCACAAAATTCTGTTGGACTGGGACCTGAATCTGATACGGTATCTGCAACCCCTATGATGAATACTGGAATTTTATTGCCTTCTTGGATAAAGACAAATGCTTTGTGGTGGGCACAAGACAAAATTTCAGACATTGAATATGTTACCGCCATTGAGTATCTTATTAATAATGGAATAATAAAACTAAAGTAATCTTTTAAATCCAAAATTTTCTAAGAAAAACAACAATGCAATTTATTGGATGATTATGAACTTGGGTTTCCAGCTAAGTGGATCATCTGACAATTGATGTGCTTTCTTAAATAATTCATAAGCCTCATTGGTTCGTTTCAATTCCTGTAACGCATTTGCTTTGTTTACCAAAGCTCCTACACGGTCAGGTTCAATTGAGAGTGCTTCATCAAAATATTTGAGAGATTCTTCATATTCTCCCTGTTCAAAAATGGTGACCCCTTTGTTCACCAGAACTGCAACGAGTGTTTCTTGTCGGATAATATTTTTGTGCTCAAGCACTCTATCAAAATAAACATGTGCTTGGTCAGGGTCGCCATATATGGATAAAACTATTCCTGCATTTGCTACAATTCTATAATCAACATTTCCATTTTTCTCTGAAAGTTCTATTGCCTTGTCAAAAACACTTTTGGCATCCTTGTAGTTTCCTTGCCTTGCCAAGACTATTCCCTTATCTGCAAGTGCCTTGATGTTGTTAGGATCCTTTTGGAGAACCTTATTGAAAAAATCTAACGCTGCAAGATTATTGGTTGCAGCAAGCTGTTCAATTCCGTTTTCAACTAGTTCTTGAGTTGATGCTGAAGGATTAAGAATTATCTGATCTTTAGATTCATCTAAAATGATTATTCCATTGTTAACAAGGTAACGAATAGCATTAAGAAATTCTGTTTCGGATATTTTACCTTCTCCATACCATTTGGCTGTGTTTTTTATCCAAAGTGGAACCTTTTCAGCTGAGGCGAAATTAAAACCAACAATCCCTATAAGTAAAACAAGACAAAGAAAAACTGCAACTATTCTTATCATATAGACATGAATCTAAATTTGAACCTTAAAAATATTCAGAAAACTGAAGATTCTGCAAGTAATCCTGTTATTTTCTATTTTGACTGATTTTTCTCTTGTTTTTTATGTATTCAGACTTTTTTGGATATTCTAGAAATGTATCTCCTTCTAGTCTGAATGTATTTGCTCAATAACCAGTATGTTGCTATCTCCAGATCCAATTTGGCTTTATCAAAGGAACTGGTATTTCCTTTGTTTGACTTTACATACAAAGGTAAAGTCGGAGAAAGTTTTTGTCTTTCTTTTACTGGTAATCTTTCAACCGGATTTTTTAAGGCCTCAGATTGGCTTTGTTTTTGATGCATTAATTGCATGATGCTTAGTATCCTGAAAACTATTTGTTTATACCCCAAATATTGTGGTATGCCTTTAATTTCAAAGCATACCACAAGTTGTAAGGTATGACAATATATTTGAAAAAAATATTATTTTCATGTCTACGATATTAATTCAAAAAGAATCTGAATCAAAACAAGCTTTGATTCAACAAGCCATAACATTGCCAACAGAACTCGAAAAATTTGAACCCACATTCAAAGCAATAGACTTTGCAGGTTTGTCATGGTTGTTTCTAGAATATGGAGATGAAATCTAATTGGAAAGCAATCAATCCTATTTGTATGATAGAGCTTGTTACCAAATGTACAAAACTCTTGGAATAAGATTTGCAGCAATAATAAACAAAAAAGGTAGAAAGATTGCTGGTGGTTTTAACTCTAAGGTGACTCCACATGAGCAAAATGAAAAAAAGCTTGAAATGCTTTTCATGGAAATGGCACTGGATTTGTCAATGCGAAGTGAATTTAATGATTCGTTAGGAAAAATGAGAGCAATAGTTTCATTTAGAGACAAAATTAATGTTGTCACAATTCCTCACGGTGAAAATTTTATGTTGGTTTCATCTGAACCTGAGATAGATTCACTTAAAGTAATAGAAACAGCATATCAGAATCTTTCATCATGTAAAATTTTGGAGGTAATGGCCAGTTGAATATCTATGACACTAAAGTGATAGTTTGCTCTAATTGTAAAAAAGCAATAGGTGAAGTTGAATTTGATGCACAAATACCAAGTTCGATATGTGGATTTTGTACCTCCCTTCTAGATATTGGAGATGGTATTTATTTTCCAATAATTTGTCATAATGTATCTCTTCGTGACTCTTCACGGGCGGCTTGATTTTTTAGTGTGATATACTTGCCAGATGAATCATGTCGAAAATGTGGTGGGCTTTTGCTAGAATACTCCATATGTGGTGATTGTAAGGAACCTACTCAGTTTATTTGCAGGATTTGTGCTCAAAAAACAACCCAAAGATATCATGACGGCTACTGTTTCAAAGGTAATGAATTAAAGTTGCCTTGTATTTTTGCTTTAAGCTAAATGGCATGCCACAAAATGAAGGTTATTAAGAAATATTGTATATTCTCTAAAAAAACAATAGGGATCTTAGATGCTTTTGCAACTTTCAAAATTTAAAAAAATTCATCTTAACATATTCAAACTTTAGGAGAAAAAATTGGCTCAAGAAAATATGGAATTTAAAAATAGAAAAACTTCTTACAGAACACAAATTCATGCTTTAGGTGACGTGTTGGAGGTCATCAAGGATGGAGGTCGTGATGGAGTAATTGTTTCTGTTATTGGCCGAAAAGCTAATCTTTCACATTACCCAGTTTTAAAAAAATGCGATATACTGATGTCCGCGGGTTTGATAGAATCTGTCATAAAAAATCAAAATAAAACTTTCATCATAACTGAAAAAGGACTGCGTTTTATTCAAGAGTATCAAGAATTTCAAATATTAGTTGAATCCTTGAACTTGAGATATTAAAAAATATTAAAACCTGTTTTTAATGTTGTAAGTTATGTTTCTTTAATTTTTCAAAAGTATCATACTTTAATTATTCCATTTTCAACTAAAAATTGAATCCCTTTAAGAAATTCTTTTTCATTGATTTTTCCCTCTGCCCACCACCCTGCTGTATTTTTTACCCACAAAGGAACTATTTGAGAAATCGAATTTGCTGATTCATAATTTTGAGGAATGATTATGATTTTTTCATTGATCAAATAAGAAATTCCATTAAGAAATTCAGCATCCGTAATTTGACCGGAAGACCACCACTTTGCATTATTTTTTATCCACTCTGGAACCTTCTGGAAAAATGATTCTGGATATTCTAAAACATCGAAGATGGATTTTCCTGGAAATTGAGAGTCAAACCAATCTCTATAGTTTTCTTCATTGTTGTATCGATCTATGTAATACCATGGGGAAAAATTTTCATTGGGAAATCCAGGAATGAGGGTTTTCTTGTATCCTACAACCTCTATTAATGAATAGTCTGAAAAAACCTCATCAAACCATTCTCGATAACCAGGCTCAAATTCGTACCTATCAAAATAAAATTTGGGTGGAATTTGAGGATCTGGGAATCCTTGCAATCTAAATTTTGGATTGTTTGTTTGTTCATTGATAGATAATTCAAAATCTGTACTGTTTTTGATGCTTGTTTTAGGACTAGGTGAATCAAATCCAGTTTTTGAATTTTTTGTATTTATGAAATTAAATTCTTTTTCTGTAACTTCATCAGAATATACCAGTTTTATAGTATAACTACCAGTCTCATTCCATTTAGGTCCTTGAGCTTTGTATAATTTTGAAAATGAGCCATCTTTTTGCGGAAAGAATTGATCAATTAATACAATATCTGATTTTGAAGGATTAAGAATTTGAAGTCCAACAAATTTCCCTTCAATATATGCAACCTTCCCAGAAATAATTATGGTTTCTCCAAAAATATAATCCTGTTTGTTTATGACAATATTATCTGTCAAAGCAGATACTGGAAGTAAGAAAATGGATAAAGTTAATGAAAGGATTAGTAGAAATGCTTGGTGCATCAAACCACATTTAATTTTAAATTTTAATCATGTTATGATAATGAAAACAATTCCTAATCTATTTGAATGCAGATAAAATTTCTTCATTGAACTCAAATTGATTCTTTTTACGAAATTTGTTGGAAATTGAATTTACCAATAATGATATCAAAACGACCAATCCTCTTCTAACGGATCCATGAAAACCCATGATAAACCGATTATATCGGTCCATTTTAGCTCTGGCTGTTTTGATTTATTGGAAATTTTTCCAAAATTTTCTGAAATGTTCTTCCCTTCTTTTACTGGCACATTCTCAACCAGCATTTCTAAAGGCTTAGGTTGCCTTATTTCCAAGAGTATTTGACTCATGTATTGAAATAAATCAAATCAATATTACTTGATAACTCTTCATTTGTGGCATGCCATTTTTTAGAAAGTTACCGCTGTTGAGAGAACCAATTATTGATCACATCAATTTTCTGACTGTCTGAAAATTTGAAATATCTGAATACTGCCAAGAAAACTCTATTTTTTCAGGATTGTCTACGCGCATAATGGACCAAAAACTACTGCAAATCTCATTGGTTTGGCGTGAAATTGTGCCTAAAAACTGCTCCTGATCTGTTGTAACAAGTAAGTATTTTGACTTATGGGAGGGTTCTGAGCAAATTTGGAATTTCACTAGAAATTTGCTTGGGCCTATTTTTATGAATGATAAAATATTTGAGTTTAGTTTGTTTTTCATCTCTGAGGGATATTTTTTATCAATAATTTCCTTTCCTTCAAAATTCCATGATTGGTCATTGTACATGTTTATACATGAATTCATTATAGTTTTAGCAGGATATCTCTTGCGAAGATTTTCTTCACCCATAGTTTTAAATTTTTCATACATGTGTATGCATCGAATTTCCAAAGTTTTTGAGTACAATGATTCTGCTTTTGTTTCAGTAATTGTATGACTTGTTAAAACTAGAATCATAACCGTGAAAATAAAAATTTTCTTACGACTCAAAAATTGACCTAGTTTAAAATATGTTTTGGGAAATAAATTTTCTAAACCATTACTAATAGGAATATAAAAATAATTTTTAATTTTACAGCGAAATTTTTTATTTGAATTACTTTTAGATTGAATTCCCCCTATCATCTAAATGCCCTGAAAATTCAATAAAAAATCTTTATTTAATCATGGATAAAGATTTGTGGCATGCTATTTTTTTTATCGCCCTAGTCATCAAGAAATGCAATTCGTGGCCAATGCCCATATTTTGTTTTTAATTTATTTACTCTCAATTTTTCACCTCCTATTTCAAAAACAAGTGATATTTTTTCTGCGAAGTGGCTGGAAGAAAAATTTGGCAGAGATTTCTTCCAACCACCAGTGTGGCATTAGGAATGGCGTTAATCAAAAAAATTGATGAACTTGTGAACATGAAAACAGTTAGTGAAGTTATTATTTGGCAATACCCCACAACTTGTGGTATGCCATTAGAAGATCAAGGAACGATTTATGGAAATCTTCACGCTTACAAAATGTATACGAGGCCAACTGCTATGCGTCTGTTTGGAAGTTACTCATTCAGGAAAAAGTCAGGCACAAAACACCATGAAAATGTCCAAAAAATGTTAGAGATCTTGGCCTTAAACGGAACCTTGACTACTTGGGGAATGGCAAAAACTCATCTGGATGATTCGGCTGGAATTAGAACCAAAGAAAAAGAATACAGGAGACTTTTGGTGGGTAGAATGGCCAGAGGTAAACACACTATAGGGCTCTTAGAATCCGGATTAGTAGTTAAAGATGGAAAAAGTTACACAAAGGCACCTGCAGATCAATATCGTCTATCACTACATGGGATTTTGTATTGTTTGGATGTTTTAGGGCTATCCGAAAAACAAATTGATACTATGGCAGAAAAATATTCAAAAGTATTACCTTTTGTTTTTGGAAAATGGGATTATTTGAAGGAAAATATTGGAACTGAAGTTTATAGATTGAAGAATTTGGCCGGAGGATTGTTTATGGATAATATTCAGATTTCAAAAATTTCAAATTTTCCGGTTTACGAATTAATGACTTATTTGAATGTCAAATACCAAAATAATTTTGAACAAATCGATGAAATGGATTTAGCAAATCAAATATCTATATGGTTTTATACTAATTTACTTGTTCCATCAAAGTTTAGATCATCTGGAAAAAAGTCATCTCTTGAAGTAAAACAATGGAAGAAAATTATTCGTGATGATAGTAATTTAAAAAAATGGTATTATGATTATGTGGATGAGGCGATTCAATTTTATAATAAACGATTCAATAAATTAAAAAAATTAGAAAATTTGTAGGTCAAGCATAGGTTGTAACAACCTCTTCCAATTTTTCAAATGAATATGGTTTATTGATAGTTGCAAGTAAATTCATGCTTTTTGCTTTAAGATGTTTCTTCTCATCGATGGAAAAAGCAGTAATTAATACTACCTTGGATTCTGGATCAAATTGCTTTATTTTAAAAAAAGCATCAAATCCATCCATTTTAGGCATCTTTACATCCATTATGGTCAAATCTGGACTGATTTCTTTGTATTTTAATACTGCATCCTGCCCATCTTCGGCTGTAATTACATCATATCCCATACTCTTGATCATATACGCGGTATTTTCCAACAAATCAACATCATCATCAACTAACAAGATTGTTTTCTTAATTGACATAAAGGAAATTTGAGAACTTGATGTGATAAAACTTTCGGAAAATTGATCTATTTTGAAGAAATGGGCATCGTGATTATAAAACGAGTAGGGTTGTTTTGTGCAATTATGGTGCCATGATGTTGCTCTATCACATGTTTTGTAGATGATAATCCAAGACCAGTTCCCATCTGTTTTGAAGAAACAAGTGGATCAAAGATTTTTGAGAAAATATCTTCTGGTATTCCCTCTCCTGTATCTTGAATTTCTATTATGGCATTTGAATTATTTTTACTGACAAAGCATTCTATTTTGCCTGGATTATTTCCAATCGCTTGAATTGAATTCAAAAATATATTGATAAAGACAATCTCTAATTTTTCTACGTCACATTCTATTTCAATCTCTGAATCAGGAATTGATATGGAAACATTGTCAGGAACATTCAATGATTTTCTAGCTGATTCAAGCAAGGCAACCACTGTGATTTTTTCTAATTGTAAGGGGGTAATACGAACATAGTTTAAAACATCATTAATTTGATGAGACATCCTATCTATAGCTCGGTTCATTCTTTCTATGATTTGTTTTGTTTCTTCATTTTGAGGTGATTCTTTTTGTAAAATTTCAGATGAACTTTTAATTGTTGCAAGTGGATTCTTCATATCGTGAGCCATGCTTGCTGCGAGCTCTCCAATGGCGGCAAGTCTTTCATTTTTAATTTTTACATGCATTTCAGCGAGATTTTTTTCTGTCTCAATTAACTTTTTTAGATTTTTAATCATCTCTTCAAACGAGTCATTTATTGTTTGTATTTCGTCAATTTTACTTTTCACTGGGTGTATGTTGAAATCTCCTCTGGATATGGCCTCTGAAGTTTTTGTAAGTCTCTTTAATGGCAACGATACGGTTTTTGAAATTAAAATACTGCCAACAATGGTTGCAATCATTCCTAAAATTGAGGCAAGAAGTATAGAATTTCGTAAATCAATTGATTCTGCAACTATGGGAGATTGGTTTTGTTCAACAACCACCGTCCATTTGAAACCTTCAAAATTTTCATATTTTGTTGATTTTGCGTAAGATATCATTAGAAAGTCATCTGTTGAATCTGCTAATTCAAAAAATCCTGCGTCCTTACCTGATTGTATCAAAGAAAAATAAGGAACAGGTGAATCGCCAAGAAAAATTTTGTTATTTGCAAAAAAGGAATTTCCATTTTCATCCAAAATTAAAGCATTACGTCCTGATGTTGCAAGAAGATCAGAATCTTCTACCAAGTCTCTTAATAGGTCGTCAAGTGAAATTAATACACGTAATACCCCAATGAAGTTTCCATCCACATCGTCTATTCTAAAAGCAAAATCAATTGAATAGCTTTGATATTCTTCATTGTATTTGATTTTCCCAACATACTTCCCAGTGTCTTTTGTTATCTGCCACCATTCCTCATCACTTTGAGAGTAATCTGATGTTCCAGATCCTAATGCTACATTTGCACCATATGCATTTGTAACAAAGAGTTCCTCTACTACATCAAAGTTGTATTCGTCATGATAAAACTGGATTGTATCCAATAATTCATTTACTAATGGCTCATCTACTCTGTTTCCAATAAACGGTGATGACCTACTAAATTCTATTTCCTTTTCTTTTATGTCAAGATATGATTTTATGTCTGGAATTTTTTCAAATTCTTCGTTTGAATTAATCAGTGCAGAATGAATTAGATTCAAATTTGTTAAATCTTGAAAATCTGAAACCCTTTTGTCTATGTGCTCTTCTAAATCTCCAACCATGTTTACAGCAAATCCCTCATTTCTTGAAGCAAGAAGATTTTTTATTTCATGAACACTAAGGTCGAAAGTTACCATTCCAACAATTGCAAAAGTTAAGGATATTGCAAACATTACTGCGATTAAAACCAAAGAGATTTTCAAGAGATTTAATTCCACAGATCAAACATGTGGATTTAAACATTCACAAATACGATTACAAAAATGGCATGCCACAACTTAAAGACTATTTCCAAATAACAAACCATCTATAGTAGTACATGAGCATCTTGAGAGGACAAATTTCCGTCAAATCCTGGAATGATAAATCAAATTTCCCTTCCAATAACTGCATCCAGACCAATGTTTTGACAAGTCCAAATGATGGAAATAACCTCTCAAATTTTTTTTATGCTTGTTCGTTCTGTGAAGGTTCATTAGTTCCTGAAGCTATTTGTATAATTTGTAAACGTACATCTGTAAGAAAATGTGCAAAATGTAACCATGTTTGCGAGATGTTAAATCATGAGTCTTGTAGATTTTTAATCTCTTTTGGAAAGGAAATTGTCCAAAAACACAGAAAAGAGTTGAACAGATGAAAAAATACCTTATTGGTGGTTTTTCTTCCCTCCTTGCATTTACATTGATATTTTCATCTGTAAATGCAACAGAGGCGATACCCTACTATGGACATGATGGTTCCGTAAGCGAATATTTAGAAAAAGTGGTTGTAAAACCATATCCCGGAAAGAAGGATACCTGGACCTATATTGTAAAAGCTTGTGCAACATCTCACAATATTGGAATTGCAGGTGTTGTTCTAAAATCAGATATTGATAAACAAGTACTTGGAGTTAACAAATCCCTTGTAAAAGGAAAATGCTCATTTTATGGATCTGTAATGAAAGCAAAGGATGGAAAGACTCTTGGGGCTGAATTGATTTTAACATCTCAAGCAGTAGAAAAGATGGAAAAAATTCTCAAAGAGGGTCCTACCGTTTCACCTGTGGAAAGAAAGAATATGATGAATGAATTCATGAAAATGTATCAAATGACCGGACTGATGCCAAGGGTTGTTCCGGATGGGAACACATCACTCAAAAAATAGAATTATTTGAAAATTTTAATCCCAACACAGATTTCTTAAACAGAATTGTGAATGCCGGGGGCGGGTTTTGAACCCGCGACCTCCAGATTATGAGTATTGCCTTCTTTGGAAGACCTGTTAGATTTTACCAACTGAACTGGCACTCTAACCAGGCTGAGCTACCCCGGCATAGTTTATGCCTAATATTTTGGGAAATTAAATGATTCTGTTGTAAAATTTATGAATTCTTATTCTAGAGAAATTTTTCCCCAGTCTAGATTTTCATTTTGAACCCACAAGAATTTTTTTTGCAGGGCTGAGGTGTAAAGCTTCTCCCATTCTGCACCAACCTCATCGGTCCATGCCTTTACTACTCTTGGGTCGATATAGTTTCTTAGAGATGTTCCTAGATTGTAATCCCTTGTTTTTTCTGTCAAGTCAATTTGCAGCTTAAGTTTCTCCAGCTTTTCCTTGTGTTTTGATTTTTGTTTTTTAATCTGTTCATGGAGACTCTTTATTTTTTTCTCTTTTGCTTTTTTCTGTGTGTCTGTTTTGGCTTCTTTTTCTTCTGTTTTCTTCAATGTCTCTTCTGTTTTTTTCCAAGGGGAATCCTTTTCGGCATTTTTAAGAGAGTCTCTTTTCTTTTGCAAGGTTTGTTCAAATGTTTTAGGAATGGTTCTTTTGTGGTTACACATTACTGCTGCTTCCAAATTTGCAAGTTTTGCATGGTATAGTTTTTCATTTGGTGTTTTTCCTTTGATATTATCATGTTCTTTTAAGTAATTCTTTACAACATTGGTTGCAAGGTATGTTCTGAAAACTTTAGCAGTCAAGCCCTTGACAATGCTAGAATAATATGCATTTACATGTCTTGATGTTATCCCATCAAAAATCTCATCTTTTGGTTTTTTGTTTTGAATTATCTCTTTGAGGTTTTGATGAAATTGTTTATCATTTCCTTCTGCAGGCACAGTTTCTTGCCATCTTACACTATCTTTTCCCAAAAAGTCAAACTCTATTGCATTTGGAGTTAGGTTGATGTGTTCTTTTCGTAAAGTTGTTGCACCTACCGTATCTGCCTCGTCTGGATCTTTTTCGTCACCTACCCTCATGGCAGTCCTATAAATTAGATAACAGGCAGTTGCAATCTTGCTGATCTTTGGATCTTTGTTTTTCATGTCTCTAACAATTTGTTCTTTAATTTTTTCAATCTCTTTTGCGAGTTTGACAGCTTTTTCGTATTTGGCCTTGTCTCTGTCTTGCTTTAATCCTGCAGTATCTGCAAGCCACACATATTTTCTTTTTTGGGTGAGTTCATCAGTCCACCCAGCAAGCCACATAGAATCCTTGTCATGAACAATCTTTCCCCAGTTCCCATCTGGGACTTTGGATTCTTTTCCAAGATTTAATGTAACATCCTTTGGAGTGACTCTGGGTTTCCATCTTCCTCTTAGAGGATGTTCTCCTCTCCCAATGAATATTCCTGGAGGCTCTGCCATGTAATTTGCAACTTCGACTTCTTTTCCATCCATTATTGCCTTGCCATATTTTTCCTTGAGCTGTTCTCGGAGTTCTTTTCGTTTTATTGCAAGAGATTTCTTTTCTTCTTTTGTCATCATTTCCTTGAGATCTTTTTCTTTATCGACTAACTTGTAGGCATCAGAAAAATCAATTTCCTCATAAGATATTTTTTTGAATTTATCGGGAAGTGTCTTTGCAAAATCTGATGTAAAGTTTTTCTGAAAGACTTTGTCTTGAGCATAAGGTGTGTCCTTTTTCTTTGCCCATTGGTAAATCATCTCCTCCTGATCTAAATTAAGAGTAATACTCTCTCCTTTGATCTTTATCTTAATGCCTTGCGACTCGTAAGCAGGCGGAAATAATATTCCATTGTGTTGAAGGGTTTTCCATTTCATCTCTTTTCACTCTTAAAATTGTGGACTTTGACAAAAATGGGATTTTATGTGTATATCAATTTAACTTAGTTCTATTTTAGCCTGGGAAGAGCTCTTTTGACATGTATTTTTCAAATTCCAAGTCTGATTTTGACCTTTTTGCATCCATAAACATTGCAGCATCTGTTCCTACAACATATCTTGGAAGTATCTCTTTATCGTGTATTGCTTTTACAACTGTATTTGCTACTTGTACGGGTGGAGTTCCCATCTCTACCATCATTTTCAAACCTGCCAACATATTGTCAGTAATTTGCTTGTATTTTGGATCTTTTTTTGATTCAGGAATTTTCATAGAGTTAAAGAAATTGGTTTTAACTACTCCTGGCTCTATTAGGGTAGTTTTAATTCCAAACATTCCAAGTTCGTATCTTAAACATTCAACTAGACCTTCTAATGCAAATTTAGAACTTATGTAAGCTGGAGATCCTGGCAACCCCATTCTTCCTGCGAGAGAACTAATGTTTACAATTATTCCAGAACCCTGTTTTCTCATGATTGGAGCTACCTCATGAATGATTCTTACAATGCTGAAAAAATTAGTTTCAAATTGTTTCCTGAATTCATCCACTGTTACATCTTCAAGACATCCAAATTGACCGTATCCTGCATTGTTGACTAAAATGTCTATTTGACCAGGACCATTCATTATTTTTTTTATTGCAGAAACTATGGATTCTTCACTATCTACATCTAATTCTAATATTGTAATTGGAAGATTTTCTTTATCGGCAATTTGTTTTAATTTTTCAGATTTTTTGATATCTCTCATACTTGCAAAAGTGTGAAAACCATCCTTTGCAAGTGCAATACATGTCTCATAACCAATCCCGGATGAACTTCCTGTTACAATAGCGACCTTTTGCATATGTTTTGTAGAAAATTTGTTATATTTATCCCATTTTGATTTTACACAAATGGCTTGTCCCCTTCAGATGGATTTACTAGTTCAGTTTTTTCACCGCCATTGATTCTCTGAAGAATTTCTAGTGATGAGTTTTTATGTAAAAATTCATTATTGTTTCCACACCTGTATGAAAAAGTGCATCTTGGACAGCCAGATTCATTTTGACATGGACATTCTTTTATTATGTGCATACTTCTCTCAAAGGCTTTCTCGAGTCTATCATATAGCGCCCTACTAGCTCCGTTTCCTCCAATTGCACCATCATAAATGAAAATTAAACCTGACGTGCCCAAAGAAATCCCTCCCAGATCTTGAGATACTCCACCGGTTATCATGTTGCTTCCTTCAATTACAACATGTTCAGTAGCATGATATCCACTTGCCTCTGTGTAATCCTCATCTTCTGCTTTTTTTATCTCCATTAGTGGTCTTGGAGCATGAAATACTATTCCCTTTGTGATAAAATCATATTCTAAGGGTTCCTCAAGCAAAACTTTTTCTCCTTGAGTAACCTCTTGCCCTAATTCGATATTGACATATCCGTAAACTTGTTTTTTTATGTGCAATTTACAAAATACCACTTCAACTCCATTGGCCCTTCTTTTCTCATAGGTAGTCTCAATTGTGGGCCATTCCTCTGTAAGTGCTTTAGTATAGTATGGGTAGTCTTTTGGAATTCTTTCAAGCTTTGCATAATTTTTTTTAGGATATCCAAATTCTTTTACTCTGAAACGAACTCCTGCAAGAAAATAAATGGCATCTTTGTGAAGTTCTTCTAGAGCTATTGGCAGGATCCTATCTCCAACTTTTGTTTCATTTAGGAAAATGTCTATTGATTTTCCAATACCTCTTATGCTGTAGTCATTTAACATTTCTCCAATCTTGTCAAAATTTGGAAGTATTCGGTTGTTATTATAGACAAGATTGCCTTCTTCTAAATGAAATTCTATAGTTTCTTTATGTTCTTGCAGCTCGTATTTTGAAATGGGCTTATCACATGCCATTGATAAAACTTGAAATTCTTCTACAAATGGATTTTTTGGATCAATGTAAACTCTTTCCACATCTTCAAAATAATCATCAGGATGATTCTTGTAGTATTGTGATATTGGATCATTCCCCAATGCCAAAAAAGCATATCCTCTTTGTCCTTTTCTTGCAGCTCTGCCTATTCTTTGAATTAACCTGTTTACAGGAATTGTAGATGAAATTACCCCATCAACATTTCCTACATCAATTCCTAACTCTAAAGTTGGAGTGCAAGATATTGCCTGTAATGAATCCTCTTTGAATTCCTTTTCTACGGATCGACGATAATTTGCCATCAGCCCTGCTCTGTGAACTTTGATGTTGATTTTTTGTTTTTTTGCTTGCATTGCTAGTAATTCTGAATTTAAGTGAGAATTGTTAAAGATCATAGTTTTATGGTTTTTTTCGGTTAATTTCTTTGTCAAATCTACCATCAAAGCACGCTGATTTCTTAATGATGGAAAAAGCATGACAAAATCTGTCTGTCCCTTTTTTCCAGAACCCTTAATTAATTTCATCTTTGCGCCAAACAGTTTTTCACAGAATTCTTTGGCGTCATCCAAGGTTGCAGAGGCTGCAACAAACTGAATCTTGTTTGTACATATACGTTTTAGACGTTTGATAATATAATGAACATTGGAACCAAAAATCCCAGAATAAACATGGGTTTCATCTACTACCAAAATTCTCAAATTTCTGAGAATGCTTGCAAATTTGGTTTGGTGCCAGAGGTGATAGTGGATTACATCAAAATTAGTAACCAAAATTTGTGGGGGGTTTTCAAGGATTTCTCTTCTTTCTGTTTGGGTAGTATCTCCATCAAAAACCCTTACATTGATTCCACTTTTTTCTGCAAATTTTTGAATTTTTGGATGTTGGTCTCTTGCCAGAGCTTTTGTGGGATATACAAAAACTGCAAAAACTCCTTCAAACTTGGAATTATTTTTTATTTTTTGAATTACGGGAATTAGAAATGCCTCTGTTTTTCCTGAAGCGGTAGGAGCTTCAATTATCACATTTTCACCAAAAATGATCTCCTCTATCGCTTTTTCTTGAAATTTGTAAAATCTTTCAATGTGTATTTCCTTAAGGTACGCGATAATTTTATCATCCAATCCCATCTCTTCAACTAAAGAACCCATTACTGGGTCGGGATTTTTCAAGACCTTGTATTGTGAGATATAGTCTTTTTTAGAGTATAGTATGGTCTCTGTAATGATATCGGGTTTGTTATCTCCTATCATTTCCTTTATTTCGCTTTCTGCTCTTACAATTCCCTCATCCTTTAGACTATCTGATACGCCGTTTTCGGATACTAACCCGTCATCGAATCTTGATAAAAATTCTAAAAACACTTCATCATAATTTTTTTTAAATTCTAATAGATCTTCAATACCGCAATTGGGACAAGAAATATGTATTTTTTTATTAAATGTTTTTTGAATTTCGATTTTTGACTTACATTTAGGGCAAGAGAATTTCAATTAATCTCAAACATCTAAAATCGAATACCGATTTATTGTTTGATTTTTTCTCATTTCATAATTTTCACGACATTATTAAGCGAGGAAATAATCTAAATTTCTAAATTTGAAACAAATTGAAATTAACAAAATCTATAATCTAAACTGTATTGAAGGAATGAAAAACATTCCTAAAAACAAAATTGATCTAATTATAACTGATCCACCATTTGCAATCAACTTTAAGGCAAAAAAGGCAAACTATAATCGAACTCAATCAAGGGTAATGTCTGGTTACAATGAAATCAAACCTGAGGATTACTATGATTTTACTTATCTTTGGATGACTGAAGCATTTCGGACTCTAAAAGACTCTGGAAGTATGTATATTTTTTCAGGATGGAATAATCTAAAAGATATTCTTAGTGCTATTGATGATGTGGGATTTACTACTGTAAATCACATTATTTGGAAATATCAATTTGGTGTGGTCACTAAAAAAAAATTTGTTACTTCGCATTATCATTGTCTATATGTTTGCAAAGATGACAAAAAAAGAAAGTTCTATTCTTTTTCAAGATTCAAAAAAGATGACAAAAATGAACAAGGCAGAAGCCTCCATTACAAGGATAAAGAGGATGTGTGGGATATCAAAAGGGAATATTGGACAGGAGATGAAAAAACTCCTACCAAATTGCCTTCTGAACTCATTGAAAAATTATTACACTATTCTAGCCTGAAAAATGATCTGGTGATGGATCCATTTCTTGGTTCAGGACAAGTGGCAGTTGTCAGCAAATCTCTGGGGAGAAATTTTCTAGGATTTGAAATAGTTCCTGAATATTACAAATTTGCAAAAAAAAGATTAGATAAAAACCTCTATCGAATTAAAAAATCAAAATAACTCAAAATTAATTTTGACTTTCAGAGTCGTCAATTCTTTTCTTGCCTATTCTATCGTCAATTAATCTCTGTAACTCTTCATTTGTTTTTCCTTCAGCCCTTATTCCGAGAGATTTTGCAATGATTTCGTTTTTTTGTCTTTCATTTTCTACAGGACCTGAAATCTCCACACTGTCATGTGATGTCTCTTTGAGCTGGTTCTGTACATCTTCTTTTGCTCTATTAAATTCACTAACTGCCCTTCCTAGCTTTCTTGCCGCTCCGGGAAGTTGCCCTGTTCCTAAAAATAAAATTAAAGCCACAAAAATTATGATTACCCACTCACTGCCAATAATATTCAATGATGGTTCATTCATGCCATCAAATGATATTATTTGAAATTAAACGTAATGATTTTCAAAACAATGGAATTTGAAATTAAATTCGTTGTATTCTTTGTGGTTCTAGCTTTTTTCTTGTTGATACTGCAAGCACGGTAACTGCACATCCTATTATGAAAAAAATCATGTACGGTACATCCTCCCCTAGAGTTTGCGTGATGGGTCCTCCAATACTAGGGCCAAGCGCCCACCCTATTCCAAAAACTGTTTCATAGGCACCAATTATCTTCCCTGAGATGCTCTTTCTTGTCTTGCTTAGGATTATTTCTAGAGTAAGGGGGAAAAATATGCTAAACCCAAATCCCATTAACACAAGTGCTATTCCAAAAGTAATGATTGAGTCAGAAACTACAGACACGGCCAACCCAAGAGAGATGGCAATTGTGGCTGCAATCAAAGTCTGACTTGTTTTTCTTGAGAATTTTCCTGCCATAGCAAGAGAAATGACTCGTGATACACCAAATAAAAAATACAAAAGTAAAATGTCTGTATCAGACATTCCATTATCATTTAAAAAAGCTGGATAAATTGAAAGAATAATTCCAAATGACGAAGTACAAAAAATCAAAAGAATAATCACTTCTGGAAATTTTTTCATCTCCTTCAAAGATGACAAGGAGAACCTTTCGTGATGATCTTTTTGATCTTTTCTTGAAACTAGTAGTGCTGATACTATTGCAGTAGATAAGATAAATGCGGTTATCTGAAATAGTATTCTGTAAGTAATATCCAACCCCTCAAGAAATACCGTTCCAAGCAGTGGTCCAATCATAAACCCTAAAACAAAAAACATCGTAAACCACGAAATGTTTCTAACTCTATCCTTCTCTGTGCTTTCTTTTGAAATAATGGATTCACACGGAGGCCAAAAAAATGCATGAGCAATTCCTGTCATTATTCTAAAACCCATTATTTCTGGGACTGATTGTGCAATAGAAAGAAGATAGATTGAAGCAGAATTTATTGAAGCGCCTAAAGCAAGAAGATAACCATTATTGAATCTGTCAAGAAGGATTCCGACAAAAACTGGGATAAACATGTATGGAATGAAATTAGCAAGGCCGATAAAACCAAGTTCAGAATATGATGCACCAATTACATTTTTTGCAAAAACTGGAAGAATGGGCCCATGAAGTCCATATGAAATTCCTATTACTAACCCGGTTATGTTTACAAGAATTAATGTCCTATTCATTTGTATGCTGCAACCATTATTGCGCCACCCATAAGATCTTTCTCAAACTCTACTCGTGAAAATTTTTCTAATAGAAGTTCTTCAAGCTTTTTGTTTTGGGGCCATCTCTTATAGGTCCCATAAAGAGTTGCAAATTTCAACCCTAGTTTACCTCCTGCTATTAAGGCGAGTATTGGCAGTATGGTCCTAAGATAAAATGAAACGCCAAATCTGATAAAGGCCTCATCTGGCTTTCCTAAATCCACGATAACAAATCTACCTCCTTTTTTCAATACTCTATGAATCTCCGATATTGCAATTCTCAAATTTATTGCATCTCTTAGGGAGTACCCACATAGAACTGCATCAAACTCTTCATCTCTAAATGGTATGTGCTCAAAAACACCATTTGCCATGTCAGGAGTTTTATCAAAAAAAGTTCCGGTATTTTTGAGCATTGGAACTAGTGGATCGTAAAGTGTTATTGAAATATCGTCATTGCATATCTTTGATGCTGTCTTTGACATATTTCCAAACCCAGAACCTGCATCTAGAATTTTGTTTCCTGGATGAACTCTTCCCTTTATCCCGCGATTTCTATGTTCTACATCTTTTCCAAGTGAAATGTATGAATTTACTTTGTCATAAACTGGAATGATTTCACGAAGTACTTCAATTACTTCTCCCCAATAACTTCCAAGTCCCATCAGATTATCAACTCTACACAATAACTAAAATTAATTTCAATTCTACATAACTGCAAATTATTGTGCAGTAAACTTTGAAACATTTTTAGAATAATTTTTTAAATCTGATTCAGAAATTTTCTCAAAGTTTTTTTCTTGTGTGGTGACCTTTGCCATCTTTACGTGGTTGATTCCTTCTTTTTGCTCTGCCTTTAGATTTATTGCTGCGATTGCCAATGTTGCTGCATCTTCCAAACTCATTTCTGGATTGTAGTGTTTTTCCAAAAATGCATTTGCTTCTTCAGATCCTGCTCCTATAGCAACAGCTGCATATTGTACAAAAGTTCCGCTAGGATCTGTGACATAGATTGATTCTCCCTTTTGATCAACTCCTGCAATAATCAATGCAACTCCATTTGGACGGACTCCTGAGTATTGAGTAAACTGATGTGACTGGTCAGCTAGATGCTTTGCAACAGTGCCTACTTCTACTGATTCATCATAGGTCATTCTGTTTCCTTGCGAAAAGAGTCTGGCATTATCTACCTGGACTCTTGCATCTGGAATGTATCCTGCTGCTGCAACTCCAATATGAAAGTCAACTTGAAAGATCTTTTGAGTTACATTACTTGTTTGTAGGGTCCTGGGCTTTTCTTCAACTGCCATTATTACCCCTTCTTTAGTCCTTATTCCTAATGCTAATGTGCCACGCTTTACTGTCTCTATCGCATACTCGACTTGGTAAATTCTACCATCTGGCGAATACATGGTAGGGGTCATATCGTAACCGCGTGATGCCATCATGATATGTCGAGTTGCCTCTAAGTCAATTTAAGGGTAATTATCCGCCCTGAATTGCAATCAATATGGAAAAGATTTGGAAATACTGTTTTAAGCACAAAAATCCAAATAACTTCAGAAAAAGAAATTGAGTTACCCACAATTATTAGAATTCAAAGAAAAAATTCATGCCAGATCTGATCCCAACCAAAGGACATCTGACAAGGAAACAAAGAAACTGCTTTTTTACCTGTTTACAAGCATGAGGGGAGGCTATACAAGACTCCGAATAATTATGATGCTGCTAGAAAAACCTCTTAACACACACCAGCTCTCCTTAGACCTTTCTCTAGACTACAAGGCAGTTCAACATCATATGAAGGTCCTGGAAAAAAACAACATCGTAACAAAGATCGGTGAAAAATATGGAGCAATCTACCATCTATCAAACTTTCTTGAGATCAATATCAGATCTCTTGATGATGCAATTGATAAATTGGACAGAAGGATGAATCAGAAAAAAGTCTATCTCTAAATTCATAAGATGTTATATTATCTTTGAACCAAACTTATATAGTCGAAGTTTTCCCAGTGTTGTTATCTTGGTTAAAGTAGATCCATTTGCCAATGCTTCTCTACAAGTAAATGATGCTTGCGATATTATAGGAATTAAAGATCAAGAACTTCGAAAATATTTGGTTATGCCAAATAAAGTCTTGAGAGTAAAAATTCCAGTCAAAATGGATAATGGTAAAATTAGAATTTTCACAGGTTTTAGAAGTCAACATAACAATGACAGAGGACCATACAAGGGCGGAATAAGATACTTTGATCCAGAAGGTGGAGTAGAGTATATGGAAAGAGAAGTGATGGCTCTTTCTTCGTGGATGACATGGAAGTGTGCAATTGTTGATATTCCGTTAGGTGGAGGAAAAGGTGGCATATTTGTAAATCCAAAAAAGGAAAGACTTAGCGAAGGTGAATTAGAGAGATTAACAAGAGGTTTTGCATACAAGATTTCTGAAATTATTGGTCCCAAAAAAGACATTCCGGCACCTGATGTTTACACCACAGGTAAAGAAATGACACAGATTATGGATACATTTAGCAAACTAAATGGTAATCAATATTCTCCTGGTGTCATTACTGGTAAACCAATTTCGATGGGTGGATCTCTTGCAAGGAATGTTGCAACCGGATTGGGTGCGGCTTATACTGTTAGAGAAGCAGCTAAGGTTTTGAAATTATCACTAAAGGGTGCAAAGGTTGTTTTACAAGGATTTGGCAATGCATCTACATTTGCAGGAGAATACTTGGAAAAGATGGGTGCAAAGGTAATTGCAGTCAGTGATTCTAAGGGTGCAATCTCTATTCCTAAAGGTGCAAAAACAAGCAAAATTCTAGAACACAAGCAAAAAACTGGTTCAGTTATAGGATTTCCAGGAAGTAAAAAAATCTCAACTGAAGAATTACTTACCACTAAATGTGAAATTCTAGTTCCAGGTGCTTTGGAAAATCAGATTGATGCAAAAATAGCTAAAAAATTACAATGTAAAATTATCGCAGAGGCCGCAAATGGTCCAACGCTTCCAGAAGCTGACCCAATCATTTATCAAAAGAAAATTCTGGTAATTCCAGATATTTTAGCAAACTCTGGTGGTGTTTGTATTTCATACTTGGAATGGGTTCAAAACAACATGGGATATTATTGGACATTTGATGAGGTAGCACACAAAATGGAGGCTAACATCACAAAAGGATTCAAAGATGCCTATGAACTCTCAAAGAAACACAAAATTGACATGAGAAAAGCTACAATGGTCTTGGCAGTGGGAAGAGTATTGGAAGCCTTTAACCAAAAAGGAATCTGGCCATAAACTCAAACAAAATAATATTCAAAACATACTAGTTGCTCGATAAATCTTATTTTTCCTTTCGTAATCTTTGTTAGTCTTTTTTTAAAAGTTAAATCAATTTTGGTTCTTCTCTGTAAAAGCTGAATCGTCTTTCCAGTAAGGTATCTTCCTTTTCTATCTCCATCAAAAAGAATAATTACATTTTGGTGTTTTGCGACAGAATCAACAAAATTGATCATACCACAAAATTTGTGAAACTCTATAATCTTTCCTGTCACTCCAATTTTTTTTAGGGCCATCGTATCTCTTTTTCCTTCAACTATGACAACACTATCTTTCATTGAGTTCAGGTGATCTACAAAATTTCTTAACTCTTTGATTTCATCTTCTGTTGTGAGCATGCAAAACTATTTTGTTTTAACATATTAAGCACTTTTGCCAAGCAATACCATGTCTGATGTGTTACTTGTTCAGAATACTCGAATAGAAGGTTCAGGATATTTGGGAAAATTATTGAAAAATGATGGTTTTGAGATTCAATCTGTGCATGCAAAACATGAAAATCTTCCAAGCAAAAATTATTCTCTGGTTGTAATTTTGGGTGCACCTGAAAGTGCAAATGATAATCTTCCATACTTGCTTGAAGAACAAAAACTCATCAAAAAAAGTGTAGAACAAAATACTCCTCTCTTAGGAATTTGTTTAGGTTCTCAATTAATTGCTAAAACTTTTGGGGGGAGAGTATATCCTGGCCCAAAAAAGGAAATAGGATTTTACAATGATCTAATTTGTGAAACAGACTCTGAGTTGTTTTCTGGATTTAAAAACCCCTTTACAGTCTTTCATTGGCACGGAGATACATTTGATTTACCTCCTGGTGCAAAAAGACATGCCAGTTCCGAAATTTACCAAAATCAAGCATTTCAATATCGTAGTGCGGTGGGAGTTCAGTTTCATTTGGAGGTAAATGAAGAAATGGTCAATCTTTGGCTAGACAAAACAGAAGAAAAACTTCATCAAATTCCATACATTGATCCCGATAAGATCAGGTCTGATATTGAAGTCAATATTTCAACTGTCAAAACTAACATGAGTAATTTCTACTCTAATTTCAAAACAATGTTTGGTCTTTAGGTTCAAGATCATACTCATAAGACTAACCTTTGACGCCAAAATTACAATTGATTTGAAATCTTATTTCTGTTTTATTCATTTTGAAAAATTAACAGTAATTTTAAAAAGTAAACTGTTTGATTGCTGTTGATGGAAAATTACTATGTTGTTGCAAATTCATCATCTGAAAACTTGGCAAAAAACATTACAAAAAAACTTCATGCAAAATATATTAAAACGAACATTAGAATTTTTCCTGACGGTGAAAGCAAACTCACTATTCGTGGGTCTGTTAAAAAAGGAACTATCGTGGTTGTATCTTCGACAGGACCTCCAGTAGATTCTAACATTTTGAGGACTCTTTTATTGATCTCAAAATCTCGTGAAATGTCTCAAAAAGTCATTGCAGTTATTCCTTACCTGGGATATGCCAAACAAGACAAAGAATTTCTAAAGGGAGAGATAATCACTATCTCTGTTATTGCAAAATTACTAAAAGCAGCTGGAGCGACCCATCTGATTGTTGTAGATTTTCACAGTGTAGATGCTCTTAATTTCTTCAAGTTACCGGTGAAGAATATTTCAGCAATTCCTGAATTTACTGGCTATTTTCAAAATCTCTCCCTGAAAAACCCCCTGGTGGTTTCTCCGGATTTGTTTTGGCAGTCAAATGCAAAAACATTTGCAAGATCTATTAATGCCTCAGTAATTTCTCTGAATAAACAAAGAGATAGAAAAACTGGAAAACTTGTGATAAAATCTCCTCCACATAAATTTCCTAAGGGCGGTGATCTTATTCTTTTTGATGATATGGTATCTTCAGGAGGAACCATTCTTAAAGCAATAAAGTTTCTAAAAAGAAAGAATTTTCGCAAGGTTTTCGTGGTGTGTACTCATCCTGTATTTTCTGGGGATGCAAAAAGGAAAATAAAAGATGCTGGCATCGCAAGAATAGTTGGAAGCAATTCCATTGAGGGAGAGTTTTCAAAAATTGACTTATCTGATATTATTTGTAAGGCGATTAAAAATTGGTGAATTTTGCAAATTAGATTCCAAATTATCTGTCAATAACAAATGTTCTTTCTACCACTGGTGATTCAGTAATTGTGTGGATAAGCATGTCTGACTTTTTACCAACCGAAAGTGGAGTTTGATTAGATAAAATGTATTTCACTCTGTCTATCTTGTACGCCTTCTCTGCATAAACTGTAAACAATAATTCTCCTTTTTCTACATGATCTCCTATTTTTTTATTAAAAACAATCCCTGCTCCTTTATCCTTTGGAGCTCCTGCAGCTCTACCCATCTCAACAATTATTCTATTCTCCATCCAAATCACTTGTCCTGACTTTTCAGAACTAATATGCAAAGTATATTTTCCAATCTTGATATCTTTTGGAGATATGGCTGGGTTTCCACCTTGAGCTTTGATTATCTCTCTCATCTTTTTTTCTGCCTTTCCAGATTCAAGAATCTTTTTGGCAATCTCATAGCCATTTTTTTTCCCTAGTAGTTCGAACATGCTTCCTGATATCCTACAAGCCTTATCTATCAGGTCTGGAACATTTTTTTTATTCATTAAAACTTCTAGAGCCTCTTTTGCTTCCAAAGCAGGCCCAATTGCGTATCCAATTGGTTGCTCTCCAAACGTAACAACACAATGGGTATGGATGCCTAATCTTCTACCCAGTTCTATGATGTCTCTTGCAAGAAGATCTGCCTCTCCTGTTGTTTTCATTTTAGCACCTCTACCAGTTGGTATGTCTACAACCAAATGAGTGGCACCCACTGCTTTCTTTTTACTCATTATGGATGGCAATAGTAACGGATCTATATGAAGAGAAAATTCTGCCCTTACAAAAATTTCATCTGCAGGGGCAAGCTCAATTGCACCTCCCCATACAATACAGCCATTTGATTTTTTGAGTATCTGAAGCATTTTTTTTGTAGTAAATTCTACTGGCATTAGTACTTCTGCTCTGTCTGCAGTTCCTGCAACAGAGGTTATTGCTCTTGAAGATGTTTTTGGAATTGTAAACCCCTCTGATGCAATTATTGGAACTACTAATAATGTGGTCTTGTCTCCTGGAACTCCTCCAATACTATGCTTATCGGCGATAATTTTCTTGTTTATGTTTAGTTTTTTTCCTGTATCGATCATCGAACGGGACAAACTTGTCGCTTCATCCAGATCTATTTTGTCTATGTGCAGAGCGGTAACAAATGCTGCAATTTCATTTTCACTGAGATTTCCATCTACCAAATCTTGTACAATTTCATGTATTTCAGGATAAAGCAATTTTTTTCCAGATAGTTTATTTCTGATAAATTGAAGAGATTTTGGAAATGGAGCAATTTCTACATCTACCTTTGAATTTGGTTTTAAGGAAAGAATTTTTCTCACTTCTTCAGTTGCCCCCAAAAATCCTCTTTCAACTGTAGATGATATGTTAATTATTGCAGTGATCTTTTTTTTAGATTTTACTGTAATTCTTTCTGAGGCGGTAACGTTTAACTCATCAGCATCTTTGTCGTTTAGAAACACAAAGGGTTTTCCACCTGAATCTATGTCTAATATTTTTACTTTTAACAACATTTTGCTTTCTTTTTGTTATGAAATTGTATTTAATAATAGTCTCGATAGATAAATTTCTGTTATCATTTTTGAATTTAAACCCATTTTCTAAATACTGGCTTAAACATTAAAAACACTATGATTCAAAAAATTCGTAAAATTTTGGTTCCTTTAGATGGCTCAAAAAACTCTCTAAGAGGTTTAAAATTCACATTAAATTTAGCAAAACAATCAGGATCTTCTATAATTGGATTACACGTTTCTTCTCTCCCTTTCTTCTTAAAAACTCCCTCCATTGTTGCTCAAAAAAATAAAAAAAGCAAAAAAATAATCTCACAAGCCACGATTTTATCACAAAAAGAAAAAATCCCCTTTAAAGCTGAGATTAAACAGAGTGACAATATTGGAAAGACAATAGTTTCATTTGCTGAAACTAACAAAATTGATCTGATAGTAATTGGATCTCGTGGCCCAGATCCGGTTCTTGAATTATTTTTGGGAAGTGTGGCCAATTATGTTTTAAATAAATCAAAAATTCCGGTAACGGTAATTAAATAAGATTACACTGGGGATTATGTGAAATGAATCTAGAACATCAAAAGAAAATTGATGAAATAATGTATGAGACAAATAATAAGATAAATGCCATTGTAACCGAAATAAGACAAATTAAATTTTCCAAACTAAATGAGGAAGAAAAGCAAATTAAATGTGACAAATTACGTGAGGAATTTGAAAGGGTAATGATTGAGGAAGAAAAACATGTTGAAGAAATAATGAACTCTCAAGATTAACTCATTTGTTTGATTTATCAAACTTGGTAATTACCAATTACTTAATGTTTTACAATTAGAATTATCTTACTAATGAGCGACAAAAACTTCCTAGAATTAATTTCTACTAGGCATTCAGTTCGCTCCTTCAAGGATTCCTCAATCTCTGAAGATAAAATCAATTTAATTTTAGATGCCTCGATTAAAGGTCCTTCAGCAGGAAATTTACAATCTTATCAAATTATAGTTACTCTTAGTAAATCAAAAAAAGAAAAATTGAAAGAGGCTGCCCATGACCAACAATACATCCTTGAGGCGCCCGTGGTAATGATCTTCTGTGCAGACACTAAAAGAAGCCAGATTGAATATGGGGCCAGAGGTGAAGAACTGTTTTGTATTCAAGATGCTACTATTGCATGTGTATACTCTCAATTAGCAGCTCATTCTCTTGGGCTTTCTTCTGTTTGGATAGGCTCGTTTGATGAGAAAAAAATTTCCGAAACTCTAAATTTACAAAAAAACGTTAAACCTATCGCTATTCTTCCAATAGGATTTGCAAATGAAATTCCTGAAATTACTCCACGAAGACCTATAGGAGAAATTATTCATAAAATCTAAAAATAGAATCCATCAATATCTTGTCTAAAATACTACATCTATTTTTAGACAATAATTATTTTTAAAATTTTTACACATTTTGAGTAAACAATCAAAAAAAAATTGAACTAATTTTTGTTTCAGCTTTACATTAATATACTCAGATTTGATTTCAACGATCGACTCATGAATTCGGTACAAAAAACTTTTGAAGAAACAATAAAGACCGATCACAAAGTTATCACAGAAGAACTCTCTAAATCAATTCTCAAAAGTTATGGTGTTAAAGTACCTCCCTATGCTTTAGTGAAATCTGCAGAAGAAGCAGCAAAAGAAGCTAAGAAAATTGGATTTCCTTTGGTAATGAAAGTAGTGTCACCACAAATCTTGCACAAGACCGATGTTGGTGGAGTTAAGGTTGGAATCGATAATGTAAACGATGTAAAAAAGACATTCAAAGATATGTATGGACGTCTCTCTAAAAAGAAAGGCGTAGAAGTTAAAGGAATTCTTTTGGAAAAAATGGTGCCAAAAGGTGTTGAACTAATTGTAGGTATTCAAAATGATTCTCAGTTTGGACCCGTTATCATGGCTGGACTTGGTGGTATAATGACTGAGGTGATGAAAGATGTCTCGTTTAGAATGTTACCTATTACTACCGCCGATGCAAAATCTATGCTAAATGAACTTAAGGGTTCCACATTATTCAAAGGATTCAGAGGAAGTGAACCCATTGACATTAACATGGTTGCAAAAATGCTTGTGCAAATTGGAAAATTGGGAGTAGATAATGCAGACTACATTAACAGTATTGACTTTAACCCAGTTATTGTATATCCAAAATCCCATTTTGTTGTTGATGCAAAAATTATCCTAAACAAGGAATTCCGAAAGAATTCTATTTCTAAAGAAAAACCAAACATCACAGATATGGAGACATTCTTTACTCCAAAATCTGTAGCATTGGTTGGTGCCTCTGCAAGTAAGGGAAAGATAGGGAATTCTATTTTGGATAGTTTAGTCAATTACGACTTTAAAGGTAAAGTATATCCAATAAATCCAAAATCAGAAGAAATCTTTGGGCAAAAATGCTATCCTTCAGTTGCAGATATTCCTGGCGATGTTGATCTAGTAGTGATATCTGTAGATCTTTCAATGACTCCTCCTGTTCTTGAAGACTGTGCAAAGAAAGGAGTACACAGTGTGGTGATTGTTTCAGGTGGTGGAAAAGAACTTGGTGGTGAACGAGCAGCATATGAAGCAGAAGTTGCAAAGTTGTCTAAAAAACACAAAATCAGAATTATTGGTCCTAATTGTATTGGAATGTTCAATGCGGCTAATCGTCTTGATTGTGCATTCCAAGGACAAGAAAGAATGCTTCGCTCTAAATTAGGACCTGTTGCGTTTTTCTCACAAAGTGGAACTATGGGTATTAGTATGTTGGAAAGCGCTGATGTCTTTGGATTATCCAAAATGATTAGTTTCGGTAATCGTTCTGACGTAGATGAAGCAGATATGATTTGGTATGCTGCCAATGATCCTCAAACTAAAGTAATTGGATTATATGTTGAGGGTTTCGGTGATGGAAGAAAATTCATCAATACTGCAAAACGTGTAATGAAAGAAAAGAAAAAACCTATTGTTATTTGGAAGAGTGGAAGAACTGCTGCAGGTGCAAAACAGGCTGCATCACACACAGGTTCCCTTGGTGGTTCAAACGCAATAATTATGGGTGCATTCAAACAAGCAGGAATAATTTCAGTTGATAGTTATCAGGAATTGGCAGGAGTTTTAAAGGCACTAGCTTGGCAACCTCCAGCAAAGGGTAACAAGGTTGCAATGACTAGTAATGGTGCTGGTCCAATGATTGGCGGAATTGATCAATTAGAAAAATATGGCCTCACAATTGGAAAGTTATCTCCTGTACTTCTCAAGAAAATGAAAGATCGTTTTCCACCTGCAGTTCCTATTCATAACGGTAATCCTGCAGATGTAGGAGGTGGAGCAACTGCAGATGATTATAGATTTGTCATTCAACAATTCATGGATGAGAAAAATATTGATATTGCAATGCCTTGGTTTGTTTTCCAAGATGACCCACTTGAAGAAACAATAGTTGATTATCTTGCCGATTTCCAAAAACAAAGTAAAAAACCTCTTTTGGCTGGAGGAAATGGCGGTCCATATACTGAAAAAATGATAAAATTAATTGAACAGCACAATGTCCCAGTTTATCAAGATCTTAGAACTTGGGTTGCATCTGCAGCTGCCTTATCCCACTGGGGTAAAGTTCGCGGAAAATAGAGAACATTTAAGTCCAATATCTCCTCGCCAAATATCATGTCACTAGTTACTACATCAACTTCTGATGGGATCTGTACAGTTAAGATCAACAGACCTGACAAACTAAATGCGATGAACAGTGATGTTGCAAAAGAGCTTATCAAGACTTTTGAAAATCTAAACCACGATGATAACGTAAAGGTAATCATTCTTACTGGCGAAGGTGAAAAAGCATTCTCTGCAGGTGCAGACATTGAATATATGTCAAAAATATCTGCAGATGAATCTGTTGAATATGCAAAAACAGGTCAACTGGTAACTGCAACAGTTGAACTTGTAAAGCAACCCACAATTGCGGCCGTTAATGGGTTTGCATTAGGTGGAGGTTGTGAGCTTGCAATGTCATGTGATATTAGAATTGCAGCTGATACTGCAAAGTTAGGTCAACCAGAAGTTACAATTGGTATCCCTCCAGGTTGGGGCGGTACTCAACGATTGATGAGAATAGTAGGAATAGCAAAGGCAAAAGAGCTTGTCTATACTGGCAAGATGGTTAAAGCAGATGAAGCAAAAGAGATTGGCTTGGTAAATCAAGTAGTCCCATTAGCTTCACTACAAGAAGAGGCTTTGAAGATGGCAAAACAAATTGCTGCAAATTCTACCATGGGAGTGCAGATGTCAAAAGTTGCCATAAATAAAGGAAGAAACGCAGACCTTGATACTGGTCTTGCTGTAGAGCTTCTTGCATGGAGAAACTGCTTTACTCACCCCGATAGAGAAGAAAGAATGACTGCATTTGTTAACAAATCCAAAAAATAATCTATTCTTCATTTCTTTCTTATTTTATTTTTCACAAAAAACATTCATCCTTTACAACTGTTTGATCTTCAATAATGTCTATTCAATTTTCAATTCTAAAGACGCATGAATTAATATCATACCAGTAGATTAGATTGTTAATATGGTTTCATCAAGAGAAAAACAAAAAAAAGAAACCACAAGGAGTATCACCTACAGACTTCCTGAGACCTTGATAAATGAGCTTGATAGTGAATCAAGACAAAAAAAAATCTCTCAAAATGTTCTTGTTAAACAAATTCTTGAAAAATATATTCAATGGGATAGATACTCTTCAAAAATGGGACTGATTCCAGTCCCAAAAGAAATTCTTCAATCGTTAGGAGATGATCTTGATGGCCAGGACATTGATGCAATCATTAACATTCTATTTCCCATCATCAAAAACACTGTCATGTTCATAAAAGGTGGTTTTGATTTAGAAAGATGCATTGAGACTCTTGAGGATTATATGAGAACATCTGGAATGAATTCTGATCATAGAGTGGATGGAAATTTACACTCTTTTATCATTCAACATGAACTTGGAATAAAGTGGTCTGTTTTCACTGAACAATTGTTAACACAAATATTTCGTAATTTTGCATCAGATAAAGATCTCAAGTTCCAAACAACAGATTCTACGGTGATTTTAAAAGTTTCATTAGGTTCTGATTTTAATGAACATCACTATCAAACCTGAGATTCAAAAAACCTATTGAAATATTTCCTCCAATATTCTTCAATTATGGCTAGCGATAGTGATCCAATTCAATTATGGATTAAAGAAAACATGAATAGTTCTGTTCTTTCCCTTCATTCTACAGTCCCTGCATCTGATGCTGCTAAGCTTTTAGAAGATTCTAAAACCAGTGCTATTGTGGTTTTGGAAAACCAAATACCCGTAGGTATAGTTACAAACAAGGATTTGATGATAAAAATAGTTGCTCATTCCTATCCCTTGGATACCCCGCTTAGAAGAATTATGGCAACTCCTTTGATATCTATAAGTCCTGACACTGACATTAAAGAGGCCCTAGAATTGATGGCCTCAAAAAAAATACGAAAACTACCTGTGATTAACAATGATGAAGTAGTTGGGATGATCATCGCTTCTGAAATTGCAAACAAAATCTAGAATTCTCAAATCCAATTGTAATTGTCCTCTCTAGCCTCCTCCTGCCTGAATTTCTTGAAATAATAGTATGTCTAGTGTGAAAAGCTTATTATAATTTGAAGCGACATTTTTGTATATTATGGCATCTGAACAAACCCAAAAGTTGATCACTGTCACTCCAAAGGCAGCAGAGAAGATTGTCGAGTTTATGAAAGAAGAAGCTGACAAACCTGAATACCTTAGAGTATACGTTCAAGGCGGTGGGTGCTCAGGTCTTTCTTATGGAATGGGCTTTGAAAAGGCACCAGAAGAAGATGACTTGGTACTCGAAGAGAACGGAATAAAACTAATTGTAGACAGTTACAGCGTAGATCATCTAAAAGGTGCAAACGTAGACTATATTGAGAGTCTTATGGGGTCTGGATTCAAGATAAACAATCCTAATGTTACAAAATCCTGCTCATGTGGTCACTCTTTCAGCACTGAATAACCAATATTTTTTATTCTAATTTTTTAGACCTTTACTATTTTTGTCTATAATTTATGAAAATATCTTTCATGACATTGCGATACCCTCATATACCGATACGCGAAAACAAAATTATGATCATTAAGGAGATGAAATATTTATGCCTGCATCAGGAATTGTCAAATATCACGTTAAACTTTCCTATGAAGTCGATGGGCTCGTTGAAAGGGCAGATATAATCGGAGCCATTTTTGGCCAGACAGAAGGACTGTTAGGGCCAGAGATGAATCTGAATGAACTGCAACGAGTTTCCAAAGTTGGACGAATTGAAGTAGAAGCAAAGTCCACAGCAAATACCACAAACGGTACTGCTGTTATACCTATGAGTACTGATATTGATACATGCGCATTGATTGCAGCAGGAATTGAGAGTATTGACAAGGTTGGACCATTTGATTGTAGTTTTAGGTTGATGTCCATAGATGATGTCAGAGCTGCCAAAAAAGACGATATAGTAAGACGCGCAAAGGAGATCAAACAACGTTGGGCTACTAAAACAGTAAGTGAAGGGGAAGGAATGTTAAGAGATGTCCATGAAGGAGATTCTGGAAAACTTTCAACCTATGGCCCCTCAAAACTAACTTGTAGCTCTGGAGTTTTTAATTCACCATGGATTATTTTGGTCGAAGGAAGGGCCGATGTAATTAATCTTCTAAGGGCAGGATACGACAATGCAATTGCTATAGAAGGAGCAAAAATAGATGAATCTATCAAAGAACTTTGCAAAACAAAAGATAAGGTTGTAGCTTTTATCGATGGTGATAGGGCTGGAGGATTTATCTTAAAAGAGCTGAAATCTGTGGTACGTCTAGATTATGAACTACAAGCTGATACTGGGGTTGAAGTTGAGGAATTAACTCCTCAAAGAATTGATGAAATTCTCAGACCTGTTAAAGAA
>Ga0210130_1000005_pt1 | contig 36632 bp, 32 predicted proteins | sample White_ThreeSqC_D_2_FD_185591 | JGI IMG/M metagenome (GOLD analysis project Ga0210130, IMG submission 185591) | Wetland microbial communities from the San Francisco Bay, California, USA, that impact long-term carbon sequestration -... | ecosystem: Environmental > Aquatic > Marine > Wetlands ...
GCCCTGCCGATACTCGGTGTCCGGATCAACTAACGGAGTCACCGCAATGCAACACTCATTCAAGCCTGCCCTGGCAATTTTGATCGGGCTCTTGCCGGCACTGCCTTGCATGGCAGACGAGGCGCCCCTGCTCACCCCGGCGTGCGAGGAGGCGCTCGCGCTTTCCGCCCTGCCTGAACGCCTGCGCGACAGTGCATCGGTCTACATCCTGACAGACGAGGGCTATCAGCAGATTCGCGAGGGAGACGGGCAATTCACCTGCATCGTCGAGCGCAATCATGTTTCCGCCCTGGTACCGCAATGCCCTGATGCAGCCGGTGCAAGCGCCATCATTCCCGGCATCATCATGAAATCGAACTGGGTGCTCGAGGGCCTGACGCCCGACGAGCGCGCCGCACGATTCGAACTGCAGGTCGCCGACGGCGTGGTACAGCCGCCAGCGGGCCCCGGTGTGTCTTACATGCTGTCGAACTTCAACTATGCCTGGAGTGTGCGCCAGGAGGCACTGGTGCGTGTCGCGCCGCATATCATGTACTACGCGCCCGATGTCGATAACGAGGCGATCGGCGGTTCCATGGAAGACGGCCTCGGCGAAAACCGCGGCTATCCCTTCATCGTCGATGAGGGCATCCACGGCTACATCATCTCAGTGGTCGAACACACGTCGGACTCATCGGCCGTCGATGCAAACTGTCGCGGCCAGCTGCCGAATGTCACGTTGACGATCGGCGAGCACCGGCACGCAGCCGACGAACAGCTTGCCACGAGGATCCAGCCCTAGAAAAGTCGCTAGGGCTTCTGCGCTATACGCGGTACATTTGGCCGCGTGCAGAGCCTGCTGAACAAGCTGACCACCGAGCACCTGCGGGGTGACCTGTTTGGCGGTGCTACGGCTGCGATCATCGCCCTGCCCCTGGCGCTCGCCTTCGGCGTTGCGTCCGGGATGGGGCCGATCGCCGGCCTGTACGGTGCGATTTGCGTCGGCCTGTTTGCCGCATTGTTCGGTGGTACGAGTTCGCAGATCTCGGGGCCGACCGGCCCGATGACGATTGTCGCGGCGAGCGTCTTTACGCAGTTCGCCGGCGAACCCGCAGTCGCATTTACCGTTGTCATGATGGCCGGCGCGTTCCAGATCCTGTTCGGCTACCTGCATATCGGCCGGTACATCAACCTGATGCCCTACCCCGTCATCTCCGGTTTCATGACCGGCATCGGCTGCATCCTGATCATTCTCCAGACCGAGCCCCTGATCGGGCACGTGTCGCCACCTGACGTGGTCAACGCCCTGACGGCGTTGCCGGCCGACGTCGAAACCCTGAACTGGCGCGCGGCAGCGCTCGGCTTCCTGGCATTCGGTATTTGCCAGTGGTCACCACAGAAGGTCACCCGCATCGTGCCGACTCCGCTGATCGCGCTCGTCGTCTGCACGTTAGTGGCGCTGGTGCTGCCCGGTGCACCCCTGCTCGGCGCGGTACCTTCCGGGCTGCCGTCGCTGCAACTGCCACATCTCGATTTCGCGCAACTGAATTACATGCTCGTCAGTGCAGCGGTGCTCGCAGCGCTCGGTTCCATCGACAGCCTGCTGACATCGCTGGTCGCCGATAACATGAGCCGCAGCTTCCACGATTCCGACAAGGAGCTCGTCGGCCAGGGCATCGGCAATCTCGTATCCGGCTTCGTCGGCGGACTGCCCGGCGCCGGCGCGACCGTGCGTACGCTCGCCAACCTCAAGGCGGGTGGCAGGACGCCGCTGTCCGGCGCCACGCACGCCATCCTGTTGTTGCTGATCGCGCTCGGGCTCGGCCCAATCGTCACGCTGATCCCCCATGCGGCCCTTGCCGGCATCCTGCTGAAAGTCGGCATCGACGTCATCGACTGGAGGTTCATCCGGCGCTGGCACCGCGCACCACGCACCGACCTGGTGCTGATGGTCACGGTACTGCTGCTGACCGTGTTCGTCGACGTCATCACTGCCGTCGCGGTCGGCATCGTCCTGGCGAGCCTGGTCTTCGTCAAGGAAATGGCCGAAGTGCAGGTGCAATCGATCAACACGATTCACGAAGAAGTCGGCGAGAATATCCTGGCAACGGACGAGGCCGCTGTATTTCGGCGTTGTAACGGCAGAGCAGCGATACTGCACCTGTCCGGTGCAATGAGCTTCGGCGCTGCCAATGAAATGATGCGCAGAATAGTATCCGTCAGGTCGGTGGACATCCTGATCATTGACCTCACCGATGTGCCGCGCATCGACGGCAGCGCCGCGTTGACCCTCGAGGAAATAATCCAGCGGGCGGCAGAGGTCGGCCAGGATGTCCTGATCGTCGGCATGCAGTATGCGGTTGCCCGTATCCTTACGCGCCTCGGCGCCATTGACCCTGTTCGCGAGACGACCCGCTTCGCCCTCAGGATCGAAGCGCTGGAGGCCGCCGTCGAGATCCTCGCCGAGCGGGACCGGGCGAAGACCGGCACGTAAAAAAAAACACCCGAAGCTTGCGCTTCGGGTGCTTCACGAGTCAGTTCAGCCCAGGATTGGGGAGGGGCCGGTGGGCTGAACTCTTCTTAAGAGAAATGCTTCTTAAGGCGTTACAACACAGGCGTTCAGTGCGTCGTAGTCAATTACCAGCACCTGCGGCAGGGTTTCCATGCCCATCGGATCGCGTGCCGCGATATCCAGCACCTGCCCCGGGGCAGGGTCGAACCCGGTGACCGAGATCGCGGGCGTCGTGCTACCGGCACCAGTTACATAGATGTCGTAGTTCACGGCAGGATCAATCGACAGCACGCCGGTGTTTGCACCGAAAGGTACATCGAAGAACTCGGCATATGCGTCCGGATCACCGATCGCACCACCTTCCGGCAGAACGTAGATATCGACATTGCCGGTAGACGGCGAGCTATGCGTCAGGCGGACCTTGGTTTCGGTGAAGACACTGCGTCCGTCGACCGGAAGTGCGATTGCCTGCAAGGTCGAAGTGGCCAGCAGTCCGGTCACGTACACAGCCGTGCCTTCGTTAACGTTCGCGGTATACGGGATGTCCAGCACGCTGCTGGTGTCGCCGGTGGCTACAACGCTGAGCGTGTAGTCTTCCGGGGCACCAATGTTGTCGATGACACAGGCCTGGGTGTAGGACACGTTCTCGACCAGCTTGATCGCTTCGACGGCGGCCGTGGAGCCAACGTCAGCAAGCACGTCTACTGCCGGCGCGTCCGGCGACAGGTGCACAGCCAGTGCAGCGGCCGGAGTATTCGTATCATACAAAGGCGTTGCAGCAGCGCCGTCGAGGACCATCAGCTGTATTGCCGAATCACCCAGGAACACGTTCTCGGTGGCGACAATCAGCAGATCAGCACCAGCCGGCAACGTAATCTCACCGGAGTCATAGACGACAGTCGGCGTCGGTCCCGGCACGGCGACCCGCACCTGGTAGTCACCAGCGAGTACTTCCAGGCGACCGGTGTCCTCACCAAAAGCCAGCGGCGCGGTGTTGATCGGGCTGCCCAACGGATCACCAAATGCCGTCACGTAGACGTCAACCGCCGGAGCACTCGGCGCACCGTGCACGACCTGGGCGCGGAAGTAGCCGTCAGTGATCGACTCATCGCTCGGGTTTGTAATAAGAATCGGGCCAAAATCAGCACCTTCGATCGTACCGGAGGCGATGACGGTGGTTTCCGTCCCGAATTCCAGCGGCAAATCTGCATCCAGCACCACGGCATCGGTGCCCGGCAGGATAGCTTCAACCTGGACATTGACGTCAGCACCGCTGTCAGTGACATTGGCCGCCTGGCCGACCGGTACGAACCCGGAGCCCTGGTTGAAGTCGACGTCAGTGAGCGCCGGCGTGCCATCAATCCAGATGTTCACCTTGGGTGCGTCAGGAGATGCGTGCAGAGCGCGCAGCGTCGGTGTTACCGCACATTCCAGGTACTCGGTTGCCTGCACTTCGTCTGGATCGAGGATGTCATTGCGGTTGGTGTCGAGACCGCTGTCAATAGCCTGTCCGCCACCCAGACACACGGCATCGCCCACCGGGACGTCGCGAACTGCAACGAGGGAATTGAAGCCGTCGACGCCATCCATACCATCCATACCATTCAAGCCGTCGTCACCTTCACAACCGGCAAGAAATACAGCCGCGCCGACCGCGGCAACTAACAAATTACGATTTCTCACTTACTCTCTCCAGTTTGGGTTTGTATTTCCAACGTGGAGGCGATTGTGAGCAATCGGGACCGGAAGTTGGTCGCACGGCTGTTTCGCAATGTTTCTGTTTGTAACGGGCGAAGCGATTTCCGGCACCCATGCCGGAAACCGCTTCTGTATTACCGCATCGTCCACCGGGACTCTCGATGGAATCAAAACGTCAGCGCACTGCCACCCTGCTGGATTTCCTGCAGCATCACCGGTGCGCCTGCGATCGTCGCACCGTCGATCAGTGAACTTTCGTCGTAACCACGCACTTTGGCGCACGGTGGGCAAACGAGGATCCTGCCACCATTGCCGAGGAAATTGCCGATCATGTCGTTCATGGTCGGGTCGAGCGGGTTCAGCCGCGCCACACCGGCAGCGCCCTTGCGTACCCAGTCGACACCCGCCGCCACGAGGAAAACCGTGACGTCCATGTTCGACGCAACAGCGGCATTCGCGATGCTCCAGGCAACCGACGAGCGCTCGTCGTCAAAACCACGTGAATTTACGATGACAAGTTTTTTCTGGTCAGACATGTTTCTCTCCTTAACAATTTTTCTGGATGATGAAGTTGGGGTGTTCTGCCGACAGCAGGACGTGACCCGTCATGCGGCACCAGGCCGGCAGGTCCGCCGCGGCGCCGGGGTCTGGCGCGATGACTGCCAATGAATCACCATTACGAATTGCGGCAATCTGCTTGTGAAGCCCGACGACGAGCTGTGCACAGGCGGCGGAACCCGCATCCCACGTTGCTACCGTTTGTACTTCGCGTTGCGTTCGCATTTCCTGTTTCCTCCGGATCTGGTACTTGTGAACTCGTCGAGCCACGCTGCAAAGGCTACGGAGGGCCGCCTGCGAGCTGTAGGGCAGAATCTGTAGCAAGCGACTACAGAATTTGTAGTAAATGCCCTCGTCCGGGGCCCGGCTTGCCGCTACTGTCCGGTCGGTGGGAGAATCAGCATATGTACGACTACAACGAAGCCTGTCCCATCTCCATGGCGGCCTCTGTCGTCTGCGAGCGCTGGACGCTGCAGATCATTCGCGAGATGTTTTTCGGCTCGACGCGCTATTCGGAGATCCAGAAATACATTCCGAATATTTCGCCGTCGCTGCTGCGCAACCGGCTGCGCTTTCTCGAGGAACAGGGGCTTGTAATGCGCAAGCGCAGCGCCAGCGGCAATCGTTACGAGTATCACCTGACCCCGTCGGGCAAGGCGCTCGCGCCGGTCCTGACCGAAATGGGCAAGTGGGGCATGCGCTGGTCCGCGGACTGCATGACCGAAAAGCAGAACACGGCCGCGGGCCTCGCCAGGGACCTGGCGGGCGCACTCAATATCGACGAACTGCCATCCTGCGATACCGTCATTCGCATCGACCTGACTGACGTCAAGGAGTCACCGACACGTCATATTCACGTGCGCGATGGGCAGGCGCAGGTCTGCGATACCGACCTCGGCTTCGAAGTCGATGTTTACCTGACCTCGACGCTCAAGACGATGACTCGAATATGGTACGGCGAACTCGACGTACGCACCGCCGTAAGAGACGGCCTGGTGGAGGTCAAGGGAGCGCCCGTTTATTCGAGGACCATCGGGCGCTGGCTCGGCATCAGCTCGTTCACGACCGACAACCCGAAGTTCGAGCCAGCCTGAACCTGCGGCTAATGCGCCGGCCGGTACGCGTTCGGTGCCAGTTGCTTTTCGAATGTCTCTGTGAGGCGTTCCGCGTCGCGGAGCCAGCTGCAGGATTCACAGGTACAGGCATCGCGCTGATGTCCGGGATCTTCAGTCAGGGATTGCACCAGCTTGATGCCGTAGCGCACTGACGCGTTAACCGTGTAGGCCGGCTTACCCTCGAAATCCGAGAAATCGTTCAGGCAACGGACCCAGTGACACTCCTTGTTCAGTTCGCACTGCTGGCAGCGCTCGTTGGTAACCTCGAACAGGCTGGCATGCGGACAGTCCCGTTCTTCAATCATGTCCAGGACCAGTCGTCGCGGGTAGCTGAGCGCTTCGATGAGTTGCTGTCGCATCGTCTTCCCCTTATCCCCCGGCGTACCCCGAAAAATACGCCCGGGCCCAATTCGTGTCTATCGTGACTTTCGCTTATGGCCCTTTGGCATGTGCGGATAGGCACACCATGCAATTGGGTCCAGTCTTCAAAAAAAGGTACAGGCAAAAGTCCGTTTCCAATTCATCCGACAGCGGCGTCGTCAGGTACAAGTTCACGCCGCCCCAAAGGTACAGACGATGGAAGACACCCGGTATCTGTTCCAGCGCAACCGCATCTGGTGGGTCAAGGTTGCCGTGCCGCGCACGCTGCGCGACCGGCTCGGCTATGACCTGCGACGTTCGTTGCAGACGGAGAACCTTGACGAAGCCAGGGCGGCACGCGACGCCGTCGTCGCAGAGTTTCGCGAGCAGATAAAAAAAGCACGCGGCACGGAGGGTCAGGCGCGAGCATGCAAACAGCCGGCCCTGCCGGACGATGCAAGCGGCTACCCGATCCTGCGTCGCGAAGATTACTCCGACGTAACGTTCATGCTCGAAGTCGAGGCGCCGCTGCTGGCGAGGGCCGCAAAGCCCGGACAGTTCGTCATCGTGCTGCTGCACGAGCTCGGCGAACGCATCCCGCTGACGATCGCAGATTTCGACCGCGACCGCGGCGTCATCACACTGGTAATCCAGGCCGTCGGCAAATCCACATGCGAGATGCAACGGCGCTGCCAGGAAGGCACACACCTGCATGCGGTCGTGGGCCCGATGGGTTACCCGAGCGAACTCGACGGTAACAAGATCGTCTGTGTCGGCGGCGGTCTGGGCGTGGCACCGGTATACCCGCAGCTGCGTGCGTTCAAACAGAACGGCGCCTACGTCATCGGCGTCATCGGCTTTCGCAGCAAGGAACTGATCTTCTGGCGCGAGCGCTTCGAGCAGTATTGCGACGAGCTCATCATCTGTACCGATGACGGTTCCGCCGGCATTCACGGCCGCGTAACCGACGGCCTGCAGGTAGCACTCGACCGGCATGACGATATCGACCGCGTCGTCGCGATCGGGCCGCCGATCATGATGAAGGCGTGCGCCGAAACTACCCGGCCCGCCGGTATCGAGACGATCGTCAGCATGAACCCGATCGTCGTCGACGGCACCGGCATGTGTGGCGGGTGCCGGGTCACGGTCGGCAACGACATCAAGTTTGCCTGTGTCGATGGTCCGGAGTTCGACGCGCACAAGGTCGACTTCGATGAACTGATGAATCGACTCGGACGCTATCGCGGCGATGAAAAGACCGCGCTCGAGACGTGGAAGAAGGTGGCATCGTAATGGCTCGCAAAAAAACAGTCCGCACCATCCCGCAGGAGCGGGCACACATGCCGACGCAGGCGCCGGATGTGCGCACGCACAACTTCGACGAAGTCGCACTCGGATTCGGCACCGAGGAGGCACTGCTCGAGAGCCAGCGTTGCCTCGATTGTCCCAAACCGAGATGCGTCGATGCGTGCCCGGTCAGCATCGATATCCCCGGTTTCATTTTGAAGATCGCCGACGAAGACTATCGCGGCGCCTACGACATATTGACGGAGTCAACGCTGCTGCCGGCCATTTGCGGCAGGGTTTGCCCGCAGGAAGACCAGTGTGAAGGTGTCTGCCCGGTCGGCGCGTCACTGGAACCGGTCGCAATCGGCCGCCTCGAGCGCTGGGTAGGCGACCTCGCAATCCGCGAAGGCTGGCGCAACCAGCCGCCGATCGAGTCGAACGGTTTCAGGGTCGGCATCGTCGGTTCGGGCCCGGCCGGCATGGCCTGCGCGGCGGACATGGCCAAGGCCGGATGCAACGTAACGATTTATGAAGCGTTCCACCAGGCAGGCGGCGTGCTGCGCTACGGCATTCCCGAGTTTCGCCTGCCGAACGGGGTGCTCGACGCCGAACTGGAGAACCTCAAGGCACTCGGCGTGAAGATCGAGTGCAACACGCTGGTCGGCCGGCTGTTCACGATCGAACAAATGCTGGACGAACTCGGATTTGACGCCGTGTTCATCGGCACCGGCGCCGGCTATCCGAGCTTTATGGGCATCGAAGGCGAATCGCTGAACGGTGTGCTGTCGGCCAACGAATTGCTGACGCGCTGCAACCTGATGGGCGCGACAGACTTTCCGCACCATGACACCCCGCTCGGCCTCGGCAAGCGCGTGGCCGTCATCGGTTCCGGCAATACCGCGATGGACGCATTGCGCGTGTCGCTGCGCGCCGGGGCCGAGGAAGTCTATTGCCTGTATCGGCGAACCCGCAACGAGAGCCCGGCACGCGTCGAGGAACTCGAGCATGCCGAGGAAGAAGGCGTGCGCTTCGAATGGCTGACGGCGCCGATCGAAATTCTCGCCGACGACGACAGCAATGTGCGGGCACTGCGGTGCCAGCGCATGGAACTCGGTGAACCGGACGCTTCCGGGCGCCGCCGCCCGCTACCCATAGCCGGCAGTGAATACGAGTTCGAGGTCGACACGGTCGTCTACGCGATCGGCACCAACGCGAACCCGATCATCGGCCAGACGTCCGAGATCGCCCTCAACAAGTGGGGCTATATCGAAACCGACGACAATCTCGCGACGTCGATCGCCGGCGTCTATGCCGGTGGCGACATCGTTACCGGCGCGGCAACGGTCATCCTGGCCATGGGTACCGGACGGCAGGCCGCACGCAGCATGAAGAAATACCTCGGTATTCGCGATACCGCATCGGTTTACGAGGATTCCTATGACAGTGGCGCCGACGCAATCTTCGGCATCGACCCATCGGAGCGCACCCACGTACGCGTCCGCATTCCAGGGGAAACGGCATGTCAGTAGCCAGGAAAAAACACCACGATCCGGTCGGCAAGCCTGCCATTGAAATCGACGAACACATCGTCGAGATACTGAGCGACTCTGGCGAAGGCGCACAGAAATGTGGCCAGTCGTTCGGCGCGATCGCCGCGCGTCTCGGCTACGGCATCTGGACCGTGGAAATCATCCCAGCCGAGATCCAGCCGCCCGCCCGCAGCGTCGACGGCGCCAGCGGCAACCGTATTCGCGTCGCCGGTCACCCGGTCACCAACGGTGGCGATACGGCCGATGTCGTCGTTGCGTTCAACGAGCAGGTCCTGCTCGGCCGCTTGCGCGCCGACGAACTGAAACCCGGCTGCACGATCCTGCTCGAGGACAAGTGGCGCAATGATGCGGACCCGGCAATCGCCGCATCCTACGCGGCCGTCTACGAAGAACTCATCGAAAACGGTTTCGACGTGCGCCAGATCCCGATGGAGGTCGAGTGCCTCGAGATCGTCAAGGACCCGCGCAAGGGCAAGAACATGTTTGCCCTCGGCGTCCTGTGCAACATCTACAGCCTCGATGCGCAGGCGGGTCACGAGCAGATTCGCTTTATCTTCGGCAAGAAAGGCGACCTCGTCGTCAACACCAACCAGAAGCTGTTCGACGCCGGCTTCAAGTGGGCGGAACAGAACCTCGACATCAAGTACAAGCTGCAGGCAACGCCGGCCACCGAAGCCAACATCGTCGTTAACGGCAACACCGCGCTCGCGCTCGGCGTCATGGCCTCGGGCATGGAAGTCTGCGCGATGTACCCGATCACGCCGGCAACGTCGGCGTCGCATTACCTGAGCGAGGCTTTCCACAAGGTCGGCGGCGTCGTGCACCAGGCCGAAGACGAAATTGCCGCGGCGGCCTTCGCCGTCGGTTCGTCGTATGCCGGCAAGTGCGCCCTGACGATCACGTCAGGACCGGGCTATTCCCTGAAGCAGGAAGTGCTCGGACTCGCCGTCATGGCGGAGATCCCGCTGGTTGTCATTGACGTGCAGCGCGGCGGGCCGTCAACCGGGCAGCCGACCAAACCGGAACAGGGGGACCTGTTGACCGCCTGTTTCGGCAGCCATGGTGATGCACCCAAAGTTGTCATGGCAGTCAGCGACATCGAGGACTGTTTCTATTCGGTCATTACGGCCCGCAAGATTGCCGAGACGTTCAATACCGTCGTCGTGCTGCTCTCGGATGCGAGCCTCGCCACGGCGCAGCAGCCTTTCCCGCGGCCGGAGTTCTCTGAAGACTGGCTGGCGGCGCCGATCGACCAGAGCCCGGTCGAAGAAGGGTACTACCCGTACAACTGGGACCCGCGCAGTGGCCAGCGACAACGCGTGATCCCCGGTCAGCCGGGCGGCATGCATACGCTGACCGGCCTCGCGCACGACCGCCGCAGCTGTGTCGCCTACAACCTCAAGATCAACAAGGAAGGCATGCGCCACCGCAGCCTCAAGCTCGCAGCGCTGCAGAAGACGATCAAGACGCCGCGCGTACTCGGCGATGACCAGGGTGAACTGCTGGTCGTCGGCTGGGGCAGCACGCGCGGCGCCATCGAAGAGGCGGTGAAGCGCGTCCGCGAAGACGGCCACAGCGTGTCATCGATGCACCTGAAAATCCTGCAGCCGCTGGCGTCGGGTATCAAGGAAATCATGCAGCGCTTCGACAAGGTGCTGGTGGTCGAGAACAACTGGGCGGACTCGCTCGACGATGAACTCATCGACGAAGAGAACCGCCGTTACTCCAACCTCGGCTGGCTGCTGCGGGCACGCTGCCTGGTCGATGTCGATTGCTGGGGTGAAGTCGGCGAGCAGCCGATCAAACCCGGCACGGTAGAGCGTGTCATTCGTGAGAGGTTGAGCTGATGTCAACGCGCGCAACGGAATTCCTGAAACGTTCGGGCGAACGGGAACATCCACTGGAAGACTATGTCGGCCGCGTACCACGCTGGTGCACGGGCTGCGGTGACAATGCGGTGCTGGCGGCCGTACAACGGGTTTGCCGCGAAGAGCAATTGCCCCCAGAGAAACTCGTCTTCGTATCCGGCATCGGCTGTTCCAGCCGCTTCCCGCACTACATGGGCAGTTACGGGTTTCACGGCTTGCACGGCCGGGCACTACCGATCGCCGAAGGCATCAAGATGCGGCGGCCGGACCTGCACGTGTTCGTCAATACCGGGGACGGCGATTGCTGCAGCATTGGCGCGGCGCACTGGGTGCACGCGACCCGATACAACATGAACCTGACCGTGATGATGCACGACAACAACATCTACGGGCTGACCAAAAACCAGGCATCGCCTACATCCCCGCAAGGCACGCGTTCTAATACGACGCCGCGCGGGTCGCTGTTGCCACCGCTCGATCCGTTACAGGCAACGCTCGGTATGTCCAACCTGTCATTCGTTGCACAGGCTGCCGACTGGATTCCGGAACTGCTGTTCCAGATTATCCACGCGGCGTTCAAGCACCGCGGGTTTTCTTTCATACGCATCCTGCAGCGCTGCCCGGAATTCCAGGCGAATCGTTGGGAACCGTGCATCCATGACCCTGGCAAACTGCTGCTTCTGACCCACGAGAACGGCATACAGGTCTCGCCTGCACTGGCGAAGGTCTACAAGAACATCGAAGAACACGACCCGGCGGATCTCGTCGATGCTCGGCGTATTGTCGGCACCAGCGAGCAGCTGCCGGTCGGCATCATTTACAGGAACCCGGACGTCAAGTGTTACGAGGACCTGGCAGCGCCCGACAAGCTGTACACGCCGGCGCTGGTCAAACAGGGGCTCGAAACCGAGTTCGACAAATTCACGATCTGGCCGCGAGATTGACCATGAGCGCCGAACTGCAGGAACTGATTTCCTTTCATCTGACGGGCAAACGCGACACTACGCAGGCGACGGGCCTGACCGATGCGGACCTGGTGCCCGCAGTACTGGCGCCCTACCGTGACCTGTCCCGGCTGCGCTACGACTACCCGCTGATCCTGGTCGATGGCGCCGAGACCCCGGCGTTCGTCGATACGCTGAGCGGCGTCATCAATCGCCTGCTGCGCGCCATTGCGCCCGAGGGCAACGCCGGCGAGCAGTTGCGCCAGCACGTACTGAGGCTCGAGCGCCGCATGCGTGAGCTGGCAACGGAGAAGCCGGGGCAGCACCTGTCCGATCTCTGGAAGCGGGCCGAAAAATCGCTGCTTGCCGAGTGCGAAGCCGGTGAGTCCGAGTGGTTCGGCAACAGTATCGCCACCGCACGCTTCGCCTTGCAGGTTGACGGCGAGGTCGTGGACTGCGACGAACAACTGCCGGAACGCCTGATGGTACATGCGTGGCGGCGCTTTGCCGGCTCCCGGCACGACACGGCCGTGACAATCGATGACGTGATCATACGGCTTCGCAACGTCCTCAAAGTCGACGACCTGAAGAACAGCGCGTCCCGCACGCCGCAGCGACTCAAGGCCACGCTCGGCAAGCGTTACAAGGAAGCTTTCGACTTCGAACGCATGGCAGAACTGCTGGAGGATTCGACGCCACACAACCGCCTGCCGGCGGCGCGGCGCGATCGTATCGCCAGCGCACTCACGATTCTCGAGTCCCAACGCTTCTTCACGCTGGTACGTGCGGACGCGCCGCAGAAGGCGCTGCACGAGTTTGTCTTTGATAGCCTCGCCGCAGCACTCAAGGCTTACCGCGCGCGCTTGCCCGAACTGACGGACGTCGTGCGCGCGCTGGCCATCGCCGGGCTGGAGCTCGACAATGCCTGGTCGGACGAGAAGCACGCGAGCTTCTTCGAGCGTTTCGGCCCGCAGGCTCTGACGCCGGAGGATCTCGCCCGCTTCCCCTCCTACCTCGTCTGTCTGCATGAAAGCGAATGCTCGACCCGCGATCTCGCGGACCTGATGGAAGTCGTCACCTGCGACCTGCCCATCAAGGTGCTCGTGCATGTCAGCGATCCGCTGGGTGCGACTTCGGTAGCGGAAGCGCATTCGTACAAAGGCACGTTCGTACAGCAGCTGGTGCATCATTTCGTCGCGGGCGAAGCCTACGTCCTGCAATCGCCGGCGTCACATCTTTACCGGGAAAGAGAGCAGATCCGGAAGGGGCTCGAGTTTGCCGGCCCGGCGATTTTCAGCATCTTTGTGCCGTTGGCCAATGCCCGCTCGCCATTGCCTCTGTACCTGGTTGCGGCGGCGGCGCTGGAGTCGCGTGTCTTTCCCGCATTCAGTTACGACCCCAGGGGCGGTGCCGGCCTCGCGAACCGCTTCGACATCAGCTGCAACCCGGAACTCGAGCTCGACTGGCCGCGCCGCGAACTGCGCTTCGAGGACGAAAAGCTGCAAGCCGTCGTCGAGGATGTCGCTTTCACGGCCATCGACTTCGCTTTGCTCGAACCCGCGTACGGCGACCATTTCGCGCTCGTCGCACGAAAGGCCTGGGGGGAGCAGCTGATACCGGCAGCGGAATACATCGATCGCAGCGAAGCCGTTGACGCGGTTCCCTTTGTCAGTGTCGTCGACAAGACTAACGCCCTGCAGAAGCTGGTCGCCGACGAGCAACTCGTGCGCATGGCGCGCCGTTGCCGGGAACGCTGGCACGCATTACAAGAGCTCGGGGGCGTGCATAACTCCTATGCGGACGCGGCACGACTCGCTGCGGCTGCCGCCCAACCCGTACCACAGGAAGTCGTCGCCGATGCCGCACCACCGCCACCCACCGAAGAAGTGCAGGCACCGGCGGAAACCGGGGAAAGCGCTCCGACCGATCCGGACGAAGCGCCTGACGCAGCTGAGGCGACTGGCGAGCCCTACATCGAAACGCCGCGATGCACTTCCTGCGACGAGTGCACCACGCGTAATGACCGCATGTTCGCGTATGACGAGAACAAGCAGGCCTACATCAAGGATCCTGATGCCGGGTCGTTCCGTGAGCTCGTCGAAGCGGCGGAGATCTGCCAGGTGGCAATCATCCATCCGGGCAAGCCGCGCAATCCCGACGAGCCAGGCCTGGACGAGCTACTCGAGCGAGCCGCACCTTTTAACGGCTGAGTGCAACCCTGGCCTAAGCTTCGGACCAGGCTTTCTTCAGCCAGGCCTTCACGTTGTTGTCGACGTCAGCCGGCTTCTCGAGGCGCACACGGTGCGACACCATAGCGTTGAAGCTGCCTGATGCCTCAAGTCGGCCCTTTGCCGGTTCGCCCTTGAGATTGATGCCGAGGTCGACACGCGTCTTCGTCGACGGCTGCACCAGGGCGAACTGCTTGTTGCGCCGCAGGCTGACGTAAGTTTTCTTTGGCGCGATCTCGACATCCGGTCCCAGCGCCGTGACAGCTTCGATGAGGGCGTCGTAGACCGGTTTCAGGTCCGCCCTGGCACCCGCATATTGCGCTGCAACGAGGTCTTCCCCGGCGTCGGCTTTGCTGCCCGCGTCGCTCTGCAGCAATTTGTGGGCGACCAGGTTGGCGTATCCATGGCTGAGCCCATGATCGCTCTTCAACGCCTTGACGATTGCACCATGCTTCGCGTGACCGGTTTTCCTTGCCAGCGCGAGCCACTGCTGCAGTGACTTTCCTGTCTTTTCAGGCATGTTGGCAATCATTGTTTCCGCCATTGCTTCAGGTGATTTCGACATCGTGATCCGCCTTTAATCCGCTTTGTCCAGTGGCCAGTTTTCGGTTCGCATTGCTTTCGGCATCAGCGGCGCCATCAGTGAATAGACCGCGAGCAACAGGCGGGCGCCGAAAGTGACCTTGCCGGTCTCGACGTACGCCTTGAAGTTCTCGACGATGAATTTCGAGCCGCCGTCCATCGACTTCTCGCTCTTCGAACCCTCGATAACGTTCTCGGTGATCATGCTGAACTCGGTGCCATCACCTTTTTCCCTGAGCAGGTAGCTGACCCGTGATGCAGGGTCCGGGAGGCCGGTCAGCCGAAACGATGTCACCAGCCGGTGCGGCGGATCCATTTCGAGGATGCGACCGATCACTGCCGTCGCTTTGCCATTATTGGATGTCACTCGATACGGGTTTCCGACGGCCATGCCAGGTCCGTCCCAGGTTCCGTTCCAGAAAAAGGGTCGCGGTTTCGTCGTATCGACCAGTTCCGACCAGACGGTCTCGATGGGTGCATTGATGTGCACCCGGTAGATTTGCTTCTCGGCATACTTGTTGTCGTTCATGTTCTGTCCTTTGCCTTTTTCTTGCTTGTTTTTCTGCGCTGCGCATTCTCGGCACGGTACTTGATGCCGGTCAGGTGCCCGGCCCAGTACTGGCTGTATTCGTCGGTCCAGCGGTCGTGGATCATCTGGATCGGTGCGACGTTGAAATACAGCCGTCGCGTCCGGCCCTCTTTTTCGGAAATGACCAGGTTTGCCTGTTCCAGGACGTTGATGTGCTTCATAACGGCGATGCGGCTGACATCGAAGTGCTTGCAAACATGCACGACGCTGCAGCCGGGCGTGGCACGCACGATATCCAGGATCTCGCGACGTGGTGCCGACGCCAGCGCGTGAAACAGGTTGTCCATTGAATCTTGGCTCATAAGTAACTAAAAGGTTACCTATTTATTTATCGCTGTCAAGCCCCGCCGTCGGCTGCAAGGGTTAGCGCCCGGCAAAAAAGTATGTCTTAATGCGAGCACAACCGGCATGGGGGTACTTCTGGCCGGGTTCATTCGCTGACAACCAAGAAGACCAAGGTGATGAACAGTAAACAGATTTTTGTGGCCATCCTTGCAGGGACTTCATGATCGCTGGCCTCGCTCCGGTCACCCGGAGGCGCGCGACGCTACTCATCGCCCTGCTGTTTGCAACCGGGGCGCTTGCGGACTGGACCGTACCAGCGAAACTGCAGGAACAGGCAAGCGTGCTGGACCAGGCACAACTGGACTTCCTGGCCTCGGGCGTTGCGCTCGATTTCGTCCCGGAGCGGCAACTCGAGCATGTCATCGCCACGCGCGATGCGGAGGGGCTCAGTGCTTTCGTCAATGACCTGATGTCGCTCGCCGAGCAAATGGCCTACGACGCTGAACGCGACATGGGCGCTGCACCGCTCAACCTGAACTCCGAGCGCTTTAATTCGGGCTCGTTTACAACTCCCGCGCCGCTCAGGGATTTCGAACGCGATCCCGGACCATTCAGCGTTCACCGCTACCTGTTCCCGCAATCCGGCGTGCCCACATTCGGCGGTGCAAAGCTTGCGATCTGGCCCGAAGACCTGGTCGCGGGTGATGTCGACGTCGCGATCATTGGCGTGCCGAACAATATGAGCAGCGGCCGCCGTGACGCAGGCAATGGCCCGAACGCGATGCGCGCGATGAACACGATCGCCACACCGGATATGCAGTCGCTTGTCAAACCCTTCGAGACGTTGTCCGTGGTTGATTACGGAGACTTTTCCGTGGACATCATGAGCACCGAGATTACGGTCAGGCGCGTCGCGGACATGGTCGCCGAAACCGCCGGTACCGGCGCCATTCCAATGCTCGTCGGCGGTGACACGTCGATGCTGTACCCCGGGGTCAAGGGAGTCGCCCGCCAGCACGGCAATGGCTCTTTCGGGCTGCTGCACTTCAGTGCCCACCCGGATGCAGAGCGCTTTGGCGACCACACGATCTCTGACCGCCAGGCCCTGTTCGTATTGCTGAAGGAAGGAATTGTGGCAGGTAGCGAAACCATCCAGGTCGGCCTGCGCGGTGCCGCAGTCGACGCCGACACGCTGCGCTGGCTGCAGAGCCAGGGCGTGCGCTATCACACGATGGCGGAAATCGAACAGCGCGGCATCGATACGGTACTGAAGCGGGTGCAGAAAGAAGTCGACAAGGGCCCCGACGCGTTCTTCGTCTCGGTCGACGTCAGCGTCATCGGCCCGGCCGAGATGCCGGCGGCCGGGCGCATCGAAGCCAACGGACTCCGGCTCGACGAGGTAAGACAGACCATTCGTCACGTCTGCGCCGCAAAAGACATCGTCGGTTTCGAAATCACGGATATGGCCCCAATGCTGGACCTGTCTCGCATCTCGGCGGTCAATGCGAACGCCCTGCTGAATGCCTGTCTCTCGGGCATCGCCGTGCGCAAGGCAGGCCTCGAACCTGACTACGTCCACCCGCTGGCGCTCGACCATGGACAGCGTTGACATGCGCCGGGCCGGCCTGCATCTCGCCGTCGTCTCGATGTTCCTGCCCGCATTGGCCTGGAGTGAAGCACCGGATACACCGGAACACGTCGTCGGGACGGAGCGCTACCCGTTCGACACGGTCGACCCGCGGGTAGAAGAGAAACCGGCCATCGAACTCCCGGACAGCGTGGCGCCGAAACTCGAACTGCTGACCGACGACGAAATCGCTTTCCTGGAAAGCGGCGCCGCCCGGCCGTTCACGGGCCCCCTCGATGCTACCGTCGAAGCCCTGGAAAAGCGCACGCCAAATGAGGTCAAGGCCTGGATCAATGCGATGCAGTACGTCGTCGACGCCAACCGCTATGTCGATGGACGTGACGAGCCCGCCATCGCGTTCGATACCGACTCGCCGAACTTCAACGCGTGGCGATTGCAGCGTCCGCGCTCGATGGACCCGAAACGCGAGGACGGCCCGGTACCACTGGGACGTTACGGTCGATACGGCGGCCCGCCGACTTTCGGCGGCCACCCGCTGGCACTAACGAAGCAGGACCTGATCGCGGGTGAAGTCGACGTGGCCATTGTCGGCGCACCCCTGAACATGGGCTCCGGGTGGCGGGACTCCGGCGAGCGCGCTACCGTCGACCTGCGCCTGCTCGGCTGGCCGATGGGTGGCTTCGACCAATACGTGCAAATCAATTCATCCGAGGTGCTGAACATCGTCGATTACGGCGACGTCGCGGTCGACAACACGAGCACGGAGCGCTCGATGCAGCACGTGCGCGATATCGTCCGGGAAATAGCCGAAACCGGCGCCGTGCCGATGATTGTCGGCGGCGACCATTCGCTCGAATACCCGAACGTCGCGGCGCTGGCCGACGTTTACGGCAAAGAAAACGTCTCCGTCATCCACTTCGATTCACATTACGACGCCTGGTGGGGCAGCAGCCACCTGATCAGTCATGGCTACCCGGTCTACCGCCTGATAAATGAAGGCCATGTACGCGCCGCCGACTACATCCAGGTCGGTCTGCGCTCCCGTGGCCCGGACCAGACCGGCTTCAAGTGGATGCGTGAACAGGGCATGCGCTATCACAACATGGCCGAAGTCGAGCATCGCGGCTGGGCGGCAGTACTCGACCGGGTTGTAAGCGAGGCCAGTGAAGATGGACGCAAACTGCACATCTCGTTCGACATCGACGTACTGGACCCGGCGTTCACACCGGCAACCGGAACGCCGGTGCCCGGTGGCATCACGATGCGCGAAGCGATCACGATCGTTCGGCGCCTGTGTGCCGAAGCCAATGTCGTCGGCTTCGACCTCGTCGAATTGCACCCGGCACTGGACCCGACTTACAAGACCACGCTGAACAGCGCCTATATCGTGCAGGCCTGCCTCACCGGGCTCGCATTGAACCGGGAAGGCAAGACCGCCAAGCACTACCTGAGCCCGCTGTCGTCGGAACACGCGATCGACGACTACTACGGCGACCAGCAGTTCTACCTCGACGCAACCAGGATCGAGGAAGAAGAAGCAGAAGCATCGGGCGACGATTCCGGACTTGAGGCCGAGGAAGAGTCGGAACCGGTGACGCTGCCGGAGGAATGATCGGTAATTACCGCTACGCCCTGCAGCGGTAAGGGATTTCTTTCGGCGCCCGCGGCTCGATGCCCTGGGACCTCAGCATGGCCATCAGGTTCGGATAGGCGCGTGCATCGAAGTACGCGTATGTCAGGTAGTCGGCCAGCGTTGCAAGATCGCCACTGTCGTCGAGATCCATCATGATCTGTCGTGCTTCTTCGTCCCGGCCCATGATCATGCTACTGATCCACATGATCGATCTGTCGTCGCCGTGATTTGCCTTGAGGTCCTCATAAATGCGGGTCGCATTTGCGACCTTGTTCTCGGCACAGGTCTGGCGCAACGCGACCAGACCACGACTTTCGTCCGGGAGGTCACTGGAGGCAAGCAACGGCAGCAGCGCACTCGCGCCATCGATGTCGCCGGCCCATAACAGCGCCCGATGCGCCTGGTATTGCACGAAGGCCGAATCGCCGGTCCGGCGCAGGACCTCCTGCGCAAACTCACGAATCACCGCATCGTCGTCGCTCGTCAATATGAACGTCAACGAGTTGACATTGACGATGGTGTCGTGACCATCGCGCTCCTGAAATTCCAGGATAGCTGCCAGCAGTTCCTCGTCCCTGCTCATTTCAGCCAGCAGGGTTATCTGCCTGCTTTGCGCATCCTGGTCGTTGGGCCGCTCCGCAAGGTACTCGGTATTCAAACGCAATGCCTGCGGATACTTGAGTTCGGTTGCCACCTGGAACGCCCGGTAGCGTATGCGGTCAACGCTATCATCCTCGTATTCAATCGCCTTCTCGATGGCATCGTCGAGGCGCGTTTTCATCTCGGCTCGCGACATATCGACGAGGCCCGAAACAATATTGTTTGACTGCAACTGTACCTGCCAGAAATTCGCCAGCTCCCAGTACGCCAGTGCGAACCGGGGATCCAGCTCAATCGCGCGCTCGAAACCTTGCTTCGCTTCGAGGAAGCTGTAGGCATCGCCGGTCGACACGGTACTGGCGCCGGCGGCAAGGCCCTGCAGGTACGCGTTAAAGGCCGGCACCGAGTCGGTCCCGGTCGATAACATCCGCGCGAGCGCTTCCGGGTCCATCGCCGTTTCGAGCGCCGTCGCGATTTCAATGGCGATTTCTTCCTGGATCGTGATGACGTCGTCCGGATCCCGATCATAGGTTTGCGACCAGAGATGGAAGCCGTCGCTGGCCCGAATGAGCTGGGCCGTGACCCTGAGCTGGTCCCGGCCGCTCCGGACCGACCCTTCGAGAACATGGGCGACACCGAGCGCCTCCGCTATCGTCTGGATGTCGTCGGCGGATCCCTTGTACTTGAACGAAGACGTGCGCGCCGCGACCAACAGGTCCGGCGTGCGCGCCAGCGCGTTCAGGATTTCTTCGGTCAGGCCGTCCGAGAACCATTCCTGCTCCTGGTCCGACGACATGTTGATGAACGGCAGCACGGCAATCGACCGGGCGGCAACGTCGTCTTCGACAACCGGTTCGGGCGCCGCAGCCCCGACGACCGATTCCTCGGGCGTTGGCTCGACGTACCGAACACCCGCCTGCCGCTCCCAGATAAAGTAAGCCAGCGCGACCACGAGTGCGCCGACAACGAAATAGTCGAGCTTGCGGCCCGTGTGCCGGGTTATCGACTCGGTCCGGTCGACGTCCTTTTCCCGTTTCACGCCTTCCGGCGTCAGTTCGAACGCCCAGGCAAAGAACAGCGCAATTGGCAGGCCAAGCAACAGGACCACGACAAAGGACTTGAGCACCCAATCGGGCGCACCGAAATTCTCGAACGCGAATTCGGCCACCTGTGCCAGGATCCACCCGACGACCGCATAGGCGATGCCGACGCGTATGACGTTACGCCGTCCGAGTTCAGAGAAAAAAGACATGATTGACTGGTGGGCCCCTTTTTTTGGCTTTCAGTATACCGGGAATCACGGCCAGAAAAGGACGATTAGTGTACCGAGCCCGATCGTTGCCGCAAAAACCGGGCCGACAACGGCGAACAATTTCCTGCCGCCGAGCACGCCGGCGATACCCGCCTTGAACGCCAGGTTGGACAACATACCGATGAATATTGCGCGCCAGGCGATGTCGTCGACCACGCGCTGCTGGTTGACGAGTTCTGCGACGGACAGGGTCAGCGCATCGACATCGGTCAATCCCGAGATGACCGCCGCGCCATAGATCGCTTCGCTCCCGTAGCGATCGTCGACCAGTGCGATCAGCAACAGCACCAGCGCGTACAGCCCGCCGAACACCATGGCGGGCTTCAGTTGCGACGGGTTCGTGTGCGTCGGCAACTCGGCATCGGCCTGCCGCATGCGGAAGAAAAGGACCGCGCTGATGCCGACGAGAAACAGGCTGATGACGATCATCGGTGGCACCAGCACGTCCAGAAGGCCGCGCGATACGACCGCGACCTCGATGCCGATGCGCAGCAACACGATCGTCGAAGCGACGACGATGGCGAGCGCCGCCGCGCCGCGCGCCTGCGGATGAGCGGCGCTCTGGCGTGCATAACTGACTGTCGTCGCGGTGCTGGAAATAAGTCCGCCGAGCAGGCCGCCGAGTATGGTTCCGCCACGGGCACCGAGCATCCGGTACGCGAGATAACCGCTCATGCCGATCGCCACGATCAGCACGACCATGAGCCAGATCTTGTAAGGGTTGAGGACGTCGAACGGCCCGTACGTCCGGTTTGGCAGCAGTGGCAGGATAACCAGCGCGATCAGCGTGAACTGGAAAATGGCGCGCACGTCATCGGGGCTGAGTTTGCCGATCGCCGAGTGCAGGCGATTCTTCAAATGGAGCAGGACCGCCGTCGCCCCACCCAGCACGACTGCCGGCAGCGTGTAGCCTGCAACCAGCAACGCGCCGACGCCGAACATCACCAATGCCGCGATTTCGGTGGTCTGGCCCGGTTCCGCTTTCTCATTGCCACGCTCGTGCATCAGGTTGCCGGTCACCAGCGATGCAGCGACTGCGACAAGGCTGCTGGCGAGGATCCATCCTCCAAAGTGTTCGGCCAGCAGCGCGCTGATCGCGCCCAGCAACGTAATCAGTGTAAAGGTTCGTATCCCGGCCAGCGGGTGCTTGTCCCACTCGCGCTGCAACCCGACCAGCAAGCCGAGCAGCAATGCGATGCCGAGCGATTGAAAGATCTCGAATTCCAAGGGGCGTTCCTGCCAGAAGCGGTTTCGCCTGCCTGCAACAATAGCAGGAAGCGGGTTGTTACATCATGTAACGATGCAGCCGGAAGCATATTGCTGCGGCGCTCCCGATGCTACTGTATGCGCCCTTTGGAACCCGGAAAGACGATCTTGAGACAGCTGCTGATAGTCCTGGCGTTGCAGGCTTCCCTGGCGCAGGCCGCCGAGCTTGCCGTTCGGGTCGAGGGCGCGGCCGCCGGCGATGCCCTGGTCATCCAGGTTTACGATTCGGCAACCGCGTTCGGCGACTTTCGCAACCCGTTGCACGAAACGCGTGTCGTTGCATCGCCTGGCGCCACCTACGCGATCAACGACGTGCCTCCGGGCGAAATCGCCGTGCTCGTCTATGTGGACGAAAACAGCAATGGCTTCATTGACAAGAACTTCATCGGCATCCCGAAGGAACCTCTTGGCATCTCGAATGGCTACCGGCCCAAAGGGCCGCCGGTTTTCGACCGGGCCAAGCTCGCTGTCGCTGCGGGCGACCCCACGACAATCGACATCAGCATTTACAAGGTGCTCGGCGAACGCGGTCGCCTCGGCGTCGGCGCCGGTGTAGTTGGCCAGGGCAGCCCCTATACGGGTTCGGATACGACGGTATTGCAGCCGATCCCGGCGATAACCTACAACGGAGAACGCTTGCAGTGGCTTGGCCCCAACCTGCAGTACGGGCTGGTCGGGTCAGGCGCGTGGCGCCTCGCCGCCTCGGCGTCCTACCGGATCGGCGCCTACGAAGAAGACGACAGCCCGGCACTCGCCGGACTCGGCGATCGTGACGGCACGTTGATGGCCGGATTGGGATTGCGATATGAGGCGCCCCGGGGACTCAACCTGCTACTGCGCTACGAATATGATGTCCTCGACAAAATCGGTGGCGGCGCAGCGACTGCCAGGATTTCGAAGAGCTTCCAGGCCGGCTGGCTGCGAATCGCTCCGGATTTGCGTGTCAACTGGCTGAGCGAGGGACTTGCGAATTACGATTTTGGCGTTCCGGCGAGCGCCGCCACGAGCACACGCCCGGCATACGACACTGGCAGCGCCGTCAGCTACGAACTGGGCTTCGGCAGTTTCATCGAGCTCTCGGAAAGCTGGCGCATCATCATGAGCGTCGCGATGGAATTCCTGCCGGATAACATCGCCGACAGCCCGATCGTCGATGACGACCGGCTGCTCAAGGGCTTTGCCGCCATCACCTACGTCTTCTGAGTGTGTGCCTGGTTGCGGCGGCGCAAGCGCACCGACGCGAGCGCCATCGCGACTGTCGTCAACAGGCAGTAGAGTGCGAAGAAGACCATTTGCGCCGGCAGGTCGATGCCGCGATCAATCAGCGTGCCGGTGAGTCCGGGACCAGCCGCCGTCGCCAGGACTGCAGCCGAGACAGTAACGGACCGGACTGCGCCGAGATGTGCCAGCCCGTAAATTTCCGGCCACAACGAACCGAACAGGGTGCTTGAAATGCCGTAACTGATACCGAGCAATACCATGACGACAAACAGGGAATACGCCGGGCCGCTGAGCGCGAGTGCGAAACAGGAAGCGGCCAGCGGCATCAGGAATGCCGGCAGCACACGAACTGCGCCGAAGTGATCGACCGCGGCACCCGTCAGCAACGCGCAGCCGACCGTCGTGAGCGCCATGACCAGCAATGATGTCGCAAACAGCTGCGGCGGCCAGCCGTTAAGGGCCGTCAGGTAATTCTGGTGATAGAAGATAGTGGTCCCGATGAACGCGGGTGCGAGTACACCGGTGAGCAGCACCCAGAACACCGGGTCCTGCAGGACCTCCCGGCGCGTCCAGCTCCTCACGTCCTGCAGTGCGCTGGTCTCGTGGGACGGCTGACCATGTGGCACACGCGGTTTGCTGTAGCACCACCAGGCAAACGGCAGGCCGACGACCAGCAACGCACCGCCGGCGACAGCCCAGCCCATGCGGTAATCGAAAGCGATCGCCAGTGTCGCGAACGCGAGTGGCATCGTCGCCTCACTGCCCTGCAGCCCCAGCACGACGAGCGAGACCGCCCGCCCCCGTGCCGCGACGAACCAGCGGCCGGTCGTCGTCAATGCCAGGTGCGTCATCATGCCCTGGCCAAAGAGTCGTAGCAGGAAGATCGCGATTACGAGCAACGGCAACGCGGTCGCATACCCCGCCAGCAGCGCGGCACCCGCCAGCACCGGGACGACCAGCAACAGCATCCGGTGAGGCTGCACGAAGTCGACAAGCCTGCCAACGAACGGCAGGCAAGCGGCGCTCGCGAGTGTCGCAAACATGTACAAGCGCCCGAACTCACCATGACTCAGCGAGAACTCGGCCTGCCACTCGGATACCGATGCCGAGATGAAATAGGTCTGCCCGAGACTGGAGAAATAGGTGAGCGTGAAGCCGCCGGCGATCCAGCGAAAGTTGCCCTTGATGAACTCTAACAAGTGATTGTCTTCGATCTGGCAGAGAACCCGATGGCGCCAATTGGAACACGATCAGGCGTGCATCTGCGACCTCCCTGCAATCTTGCTAGACTCGCGAAGGGCCGTTCGGCCTTTATTTTTGCGTGGTATCAACCAGACAGGAGCGACGACGATGACGATCCGCCTAATTCTGCTGTTTTGTCTTTTGGGCATCACTGCCCCGGGCGGTGCGTATGCAGCAACGGACACGAGCGAGACCACACCGGCTACCGCGGAGGACATCCAGCGCCTCCGGAACACGCTGGAAGATCCCGGACAGCGCGAGATCCTGATCCGCAACCTGGAACTGATGATGCAGGCAGAAAAACAGGCCGGGGAGCCTGCAAGACCTGTCGAGTCCGTCTTCGGGATTGCCAGGACGGTCGCTGTCGAAACCTGGGAGGCCATCGTCTCGGTCGATCCGCGCCATGTCCTTATGGCCACGCTGTGGACCATAGCAATACTGGTCGCCGCCCTGCTGCTGCGCTGGGCATCGCTCCTGGTCATGGGTCGCTTCTACGCGCGACTGGTCGGCGACCACGATGAAGCCGACGGCGAACCTGGAGACCAACACGTCGGCAGCGCAGAGCTGCCCGGTACCGTGTCGCGGCTGGTCAACCTGATCATCGGCGTGCTTGCCGCGGCGCTGATAGCGGAGAGCTGGGGCGCCGGCATCGGCGAATTCCTGCAGACGAATCTCGGTTCGCGCATCGCAGAGACGGCGCTGGCGGTTGGCCTGATCATGGTCGCAACGGTCGCTCTCTGGCATGCGTCCCAGTTCATCGTGCGCCGCGTGCTCAGCCTCGGCACGCGCAATATGGACCGCGGCCGGACGGCGCGACGGCTGGAAACACTCGAACCGCTGCTCACAAAGATCCTGCAGGTGACGATCAGCGTGTTCTCGGGACTGCTCGTGCTGTCGGAGCTCGGCGTCAACATCGGGCCGCTCCTGGCCGGCGCCGGCATCCTGGGCCTTGCCGTCGGTTTCGGCGCACAGACGCTCGTCAAGGACCTCATTACCGGCGTGACGATCCTGCTCGAGGACAGCGCAACCAATGGCGACGTCATCGAGGCTGCCGGGCATGCCGGCGTCGTCGAGGAAATGCGCATCCGTGTGATCCAGCTACGCGACCTGTCCGGCAATGTGCATCTCATTCCGTACAGCGAGGTCACGTCAATAATCAACATGACCAAGGAGTTCAGCTACTACCTGTTCGATGTCGGCGTCGCGTATCGGGAGGACACCGACAACGTCTGTCGCATACTGGCTGACATCGGCAAAGAACTTTGCAGTGATGAGGCTTTCAGCGAAGACATTCTCGAACCGCTGGAAATTCTCGGCGTCGACCAGTTCGCGGACAGCGCGGTGATCATCAAGGCGCGTATCAAGACGAAACCGATCCGGCAGTGGGCCGTCGGCCGGGAATTCAACCGCCGCATGAAACAACGCTTCGACAAGGAAGGCATCGAGATTCCGTTCCCGCACACGACGCTGTACTTCGGCGAACCCAAGGAGGGAGACGCGCCACCGGCGCTCGTCAAGCTCAGGAACGCCGCGACTGCCGGCTGATCTCAGGCTGCAATCACGCGATTGCGGCCCAGGTGCTTGGCGCGGTACAGGCGCTTGTCGGCTTCGTCCAGGACGACGCCGGCGCGTTCGGCGTCGGCCGTCTCCGCCAGCCCGAAGCTGATCGTCACGATCAGGCCCGGCACGATATCCGACCAATCGGCATCCTGCACGGCCTGGCGTAGCTGACCGCAGACCTGCAAGGCGAGCTCCGCCTGCGTATCCGGAAAGTACAGCAGGAATTCCTCGCCACCGTAACGCGCCACGAAATCAGTCGTGCGACAACCGTCGCTGAGCAGCCGGGCGACACGCTCCAGCACCAGGTCGCCGACGGCGTGCGAGTGATCATCATTGATGCGCTTGAAGTGGTCGACATCGGCCAGCGCCAGTGCGCCATAGCGATCACTGCGCCGGGCAAGTTCGATCTGTTGCTTGAGATAAGTGTCGGCATGGCGCCGGTTGGGCAGACCGGTCAGCTTGTCGTGCGTTGCCTGGCGCTCGAACTCCTCTGCCTGCACCCGGATCTCTTCGGTGCGTTCCTCGACCAGCCGTTCGAGACGCAGGCGCATGCGTGCGTATTGCATGATCACGAGCATGCCGGCGACGAGCACCAGCAACAACAGCACGAAGTACGACAACGTGCGGCTGCTGTAGGCGATGCCCAGCACAATACCTGCCGCCGCAGCCACGCACTCGACGGTCGTCGTGAAGCGGTTGAAAACGAGGCGTGGGTTGCCGCGTCTCAGGTACAGTATGATCATCATGCCCGCGTCGTTGACGACCTGCATGGCAACGACGAGTGCCAGCAACAATGCCGCAGCGCTTGCGTCCAGTTCGCTGACCGGGATCGTGCCGCCCAGGTGCTGATACAGCAGGCCCGCTCCAAGGACGACAAATATCATCAGGCCGGCGTTATGCATGGACGCCATCACGACCGTCGGCAACGGCACGCCGAATCGCAATCGATGCCAGGGATATAGCAGCGAAGCGAGCCCGTTTACCCAGGCCGCATCGATCGGCCCGAGGACCAGGATACTCGCGACTTGTGCGACACGATCGAACGAGACGTGGCCGAACTCGGGGTGTGGAAACCCGGCGAAGATGGTCAGCAAACCGAACAGCAGGAAAAAGGTCGCTATGCCCCAGCCGTGCTCACCCGCCATGAAGCCAGCATTCCCGGTCACCATTAGCAGGGTAGCGATGGCAGCACCCAGTAACAGGGCGGCATACACGATATCGGGCCGCCACCCCCAGGTCGCGTCCGTTATGTTTGTCTGTCCGGATTTGTTCATTTCAGTTCTCGAGTATGCCGAACGCTCATTGCACGTGCGACTTAGACGGCCTGGTAAAAAATTCATCCGACATCGCGTAGGTCCAGTATGCCGAACGCCGGCCATTCGAAACGTGACGTCGGTAGCGTTGTGGCCGGAAACGCGCCCGGTTTCCTGAGGTATAGTGCTAGCTCGTTTGTCATTCAGGACAGGTCCGAGATATGAGCGAGACAACCCTTCCGCTGGCTGCGCACCAGGCACTCGCCCGCTGGGCCGGGCAAAAGCCGGACCAGGATTTCCTGATGCAGCCGATCGGGGGCGAACTGCGTTCGTGGACCTTCGGCGAGGCCGATGACCAGGCGCGGCGTATGGCGGCGGCGCTGGCCACGCTCGGGTTGAGCAAGGGGGACAAGATTGCGATCCTCGCCAAGAACAGCGCCGAATGGATTCTGGCCGACCTCGCCATCGCGATGGCCGGCATGGTATCGGTGCCGATTTACCCGACGGCGAGCGCCGACACCGTTGCTTATGTCGTCGAACACAGCGAGGCCAAAGCGGTATTCGTCGGCAAGCTCGACGACCCCGATCTCGGTGAAGCGATACCGTCCACGATAGCGACGATCGCGTTTCCGTACCCGACCGCGGAGTGCCGCTACTCGTGGCAGGACCTGGTCGAGAAGACCGAACCGCTGGTGGCGCTGCACGAGCCGACGCCCGACGAGGTCATGACGATAATTTATACCTCCGGCAGTACTGGCCGGCCCAAAGGCGCCGTTGTGACGTACCGCGCTTACAGTTACAGCTGCAAATCCGCGCTGGCGGCCGCCGACCTCGGCAGCGACGATCGCATTCTTTCGTACTTGCCACTCGCACACGTCGTCGAACGGATGGTGCTCGTCGGCCCGTCGATCTATGCGGGCGGCAAGCTCTTTTTCGTCGAATCGCTGAAAACCTTCACCGACGACCTGAAAATGGCCAGGCCGACCGTGTTTGGTTCGGTACCCAGGCTGTGGGTCAAGTTCCAGGGGGGCGTACAGGCCAGGATCCCGCCCCGCAAACTGCGACTGCTGCTGCTGCTCCCGCTGGTTGGACGCTCCGTTGCCCGCAAGATACGCGAGGGTCTCGGTTTCGATCACTGCCGCATGTATGCCTCGGGCAGTGCACCGATCTCGACACACACGCTGCACTGGTATCGCAAGATTGGCGTCGACATTTGCGAAGGCTGGGGCATGACCGAGACAAGCGGGCTGGCCTGTGCGAACCTGCCATTCGAGGCCAGGCGCATCGGCACGATCGGCGTGCCCCTCGCGGGTACCGAGTTGCAGACTTCGGAGAACGGCGAGCTGATGATTCGGTCCCCGGGGCTGTTCACCGAGTATTACCGGCAACCGGAACTGACCGCCGAGGCATTTACCGACGATGGATTTTTTCGCACTGGCGACAAGGCCGAATGGGACGAGCAGTGTGGCGGCTACCGGATAACCGGGCGCGTCAAGGAAATATTCAAGTCGGCGAAAGGCAAGTACGTCGTACCGGTGCCGATCGAGGCGCGACTGTCTGCGAGTCCGCTGCTCGAGCAGATCTGTGTGATCGGCGCCGGCCTCCCGGCGCCGATAGCTGTCGTCGTGCTGTCGGAAGCAGCGCGACAATTGCCGCGGTCTGCGATTGACCAGCAACTCGCGACGACGCTGGCTGAAACCAACCGGCAACTCGAGTCCCACGAGCGCCTGTCGAACATGCTCATCGCCAGCGACGAGTGGACGACCGAGAACGGCATGCTGACGCCGACATTGAAAGTGAAGCGGGACAGGATCGAGGCACGCTACCAGGACGTCGTCAGCCAGAAATTCGACACCAGGGTCGCCTGGGAAGACGACCTGTCATGAGCGAGCGCTTCGTGCATTACGACCTGCGGGACAACGTAGCGACGATTCGTATCGACGACGGCAAGCGCAATGCGCTTTCCCCGGAAGTGCTTCGGGAACTATACGATGCTCTCGATCGGGCAGAAGCCGACCGGGCAACGGTCATCCTGACGGGGCGCGAGTCGGTGTTTTCGGCCGGCTTCGATCTCAAGGTGATGCAGCGCGGCGGCATCAATGCGCTGCGCATGTTGGGCTCGGGTTATGCACTGACCGCCAGGGTCATGGCATATCCCTACCCGGTCATTGCGGCCTGCAATGGTCACGTCATGGCGATGGGTGTCTTCCTGATGCTGTCAGCGGATTACGTGATCGGCAGCCGCGGCGATTTTCGGGTTGCCGCCAACGAAGTCGCCATCGGGTTGACCATGCCCCGGGTTGCGGCCGCGATGTTGCGCCACAGGCTTACGCCAGCAGCGTTCCAGCGCGCGGTGACGTTGTCGGAGTTCTTCGCGGTCGACGCCGCGGCCAATGCCGGGTTTTTCGACGAGCTCGTCGATCCCGACGGATTGCAGGAACGCGCCGCCGAACATGCAGCCGCATACCAGGCGCTGGATCTGCGCGCGCACGCTGCTTCCAAACGCAGAATTCGCAGGCCACTTATCAGGCAGATACGCCGTAGCCTGCCGCTCGACCTGCTCGATGCCGTCCTGATGGGGTTGCGGGGCGCCCGACCAAATCAGTCGTCACGATCCAGGCAATAGATTTTCCTGAGCGTCCTCGTCTGGAACAGTAACGCCGAACAAACGGTGACCGCCGCAACGATGCCCAGGATGACGGCCATGCGCACAAATGGTTCGCCCATCGCGACACGCATCTGTACGAGATCGAAAAGGGTGCGCAACCACTCTATCGCGCCTAGAATGAGCGCGACCTGTAGCAAGCGCGCTACCCAAGCGCGGCGCACGAACAACAAAGCGATCAGCAGCGTTGTTATGGAAACGCCAGGCGAATTGCCATAGCGCATGAAATGCGCGCCGAGCACCGCAAGACTCAGCACGATGGGGATATACAACAGTACTTTTTTCATGACACCATCATCGCAAAAGGAGATCCTCATTTGAACAGCGTGCAGGACAACGAACGCAGGCGCGGTCTTCGCGCGCGCCTGGCCAGTACCGCGGCGGCACTGCTGACCGCGGTAAGCGTGGGTGGCTGCGTCGGGCTCCCCGATGGCGCCAGCGCCGTCGACGGCTTCCAACTCGATCGGTATCTCGGCACCTGGTACGAGATCGCGCGACTCGATCACAGTTTCGAGCGTGGTCTCAGCAATGTCACCGCTAATTACAGCATGCGCGACGATGGGGGTGTTCACGTCATCAACCGCGGTTACAACGAACCAAAGGATAAGTGGAGCGAGGCAACGGGCAAGGCTTATTTTGTCGGCGACGCGGATGTCGGGCAGTTGAAAGTTTCTTTCTTCGGGCCGTTCTACGGCGGTTACAACATCATCGCGCTCGACAAGCAGGACTACCAGTACTCGCTGGTCGCCGGCCCCAACCGGAAATACCTGTGGATCCTTTCGCGTTCACCCCAACTCGATCCCGGGGTTCTCGCAAAGCTTATTGAAAAAGCCAGGGGCCTGGACTTTCCGGTCGACGAATTGATTTACGTCGACCAGCAAGCGACAGCCGCCCCCGCAAGCTGAGTGACCGCGGCAGTGGACAGGCACAGACTCCATCCGGCGCGCATCTTGCTGATCCGTTTCGCCGCTATCCTGGTGATGCTGACAGGCAGTGCAGGCAGCGCAGCGGACAGTCCGGATTCCCGGTTGCTCGGTGAGCGGCCCAACGCCGGCGGCCCACCCGTCGAGATTGGCGTACGCTTCGGACTGCTGGATATCGATGCCGTCGATGACAGGGCACAACGATTCAATATCGATGCCTATTTCGAACTCCGCTGGACAGATTCCCGGCTCGCGGTGAACCCCGGCTCCGGATTGACAAACGGCGTGCGCAACGTCCCGCTGGACGCAATCTGGACTCCCGGCCTGACGATCGTCAATGATCGCGGACTGTCATTGATGCTGCCGCAGGTTGCCACGGTCGATGGGCAGGGCAACGTCCTGGTCAGGCAACGCATCAGCGGTCCGCTGGCAGTCGACCTGGAGCTGCATGACTTTCCATTCGACACACAGCTACTCGATATCAATATCGTTTCCTATCGCTACCCGCCATCGGAACTCGCTTTCTCAAAAGACACGACAATCATCGGCAACCCGCAGGACTTCAGTGCCGACAGCTGGCATTTCGATATCCAGGACCCTGCCTTCTCCGAATTCCGGCTCAGCGAGGATGGCGACGGCCGCACGATGCTGACCTTTAATATACGGGCCGAGCGAAATGCGAAATTTCATGTCCTGACGCTTGCCATACCCATGACGCTGATCCTGTTCATGGCATGGGCGGCTCACTGGCTCCGGCCGGACATCGTTCCCGCCCGCATCAGTCTGACGACGGCGACGGTGTTTTCCCTGATTGCACTCGGTGTCAGCGTTCGCCTGAGCCTGCCGCAAATTGATTACCTGACGCGTGCGGACCTGTTCGTAATGCAGTCGACGCTGTTGGTCATGCTGTCACTCGGGGTAACGGTACTGGCAACCCGCTGGGTCCACCTCGGCAGGGAAGATGATGCCACCCGACTGACGAGAATCACGCGATGGGCATTTCCGCTGGTGTTCCTGCTAATCGCCCTGCTCGCCCTGCACCATTGAGTCGTCCCGACAACCTATCATCTGGTGGCGATCGACGGACATGCCGTAGCTCGCGAGCGCCGGTGGCGCAACCAGCAAAAAAAGAAGGATTGACAGTCGTGTCAGCTGCGGCTCGCGCATGCGTCTCTACCCCCGGTTCCTGGTGTCCAAACTGTTGTTTCATCATGGGCCATGCGGCATGGCTGTGACAACCGGCGCGCTGTTGAGACGAAAAAATCCCGGCGCCGAATGCCCGACAGGGCACCCGACCCGGGATCTTGTTCTGCCAGGCAGCTTGCTTAAGCCGCCTTGCCCCTGGCCAATGCCTGCACGTCCGCGGCTGACAGTGGCTGACCACCGATCGCCCAGTCGCCGCCTTCGAATTCCTTGATTCGAACCCAGGTGACGGGGCGCATGTTCTCGCCTTCTACCTCAATCATGGCTTCGGTGACTTTCTGGATCAGTTCTTCTTTCTGGTCGGGTGTAAATACGTTCTTGATGACGTCAATAGTTACGAGTGGCATTTCATTCTCCTTTAAGCAGACATTTTGGATTTGAGATGATCGATTACCTCACCCATCGCGTGGCTGGGGCTGAATTCGATCGCTTCGTAGTCTTCGTCGACCCAGACGGTATGACCCGGCGGCCAGTAGTAGACCTCACCGGCCTCCACTTTTTCCTCGGTTCCGTCCGCGTACCGCACATTGATGGATCCCTTGAGCACCGTGCCCCAGTGCGGGCACTGGCAGAGATTGTTCGGCATTCCCTCGAGCAGGGGCGTGGCGTCCGCGCCTTTCGGAAAGCGAATCCGGGCGACGTTGATTTCGCCCCAGTCCTCGGCCTGGATGCATACGCCACCGGCCTCGAGGCGAGTGGGCAGATCTTCTCTCGGATGCTTCATTGTTATCCTCCTTCGTGTGGTTCGTGGCTCGACGACCACGAATGGAGGCATTGTGCTCGCCCGTGCCCGGGCAAACTTGTCGACGATATGGAGATTTCATGGTGATTTCTGGGCTACAGCCGTCAACTGGTCTATTCTCTCGGCCATGATTTACCAGTTCGGTAACTTTGAGCTCGACATGGCACGCTTCGAGCTTCGCGAGGACGGCGAGCCGCGGCCGCTCGAGCCACAGGTCTTTGCGCTGGTCGCCTACCTGGTGGAGCACCGCGAGCGGCTCGTTTCCAAGGACGAGATCTTCGAGAAACTCTGGGATGGTCGCATCGTCACCGACGCCGCGCTGGCAAGCCGGGTCAAGCTCGCACGCAAGGCGCTGGGCGATGACGGCAAGGCACAACGACTGATTCGCACGGTCCACGGCAAGGGATTCCGCTTCGTTGGCAACGTGCGTGCTGCGAGCTCCACAGTGCACACGCCAACTCAGGGCGATGTACCCGACGTGGTCGGTGTGGCCGATGATCACGGCACGCAACCCTCGATTGCCGTGCTGCCCTTCCAGTTGATCGGCGATGCGGGCCCTTACGCGACGATTGCGGATGGCCTGCCCCATGAATTGATCACCGAGCTCGCGCGGCTGCGCTGGTTGCTGGTGATTGCCAGGGGTTCGTCATTCCGGTTCCGCGAAGCGGACCTCGACCTGCGCGAGGTCGGGCGCCTGCTCGGCGTCGGCTACTGCCTGGCGGGCACTGTCGAGATCAATGGAAAGAAGCTCGCGGTGACTACCGAACTGGTCGACACGCGCGGCGGTGACGTCGTCTGGAGCGAGCGCTACACCGGGTTTGTCGACGACGTGCACGCGGTGCGGGAGGAGATCCGGTCCCGCATCCTGACGTCGCTTGAAATCCTGATTCCTCTGCATGAAGCAACAGGCGCACGCCTGACGGCAACCGAAAAACTCGACGCCTGGTCGGCATACCACGTCGGCCTGCAGCACCTGTATCGCTTTACACGCAACGACAACGTGCGCGCCGCCGAGCTGTTCGAACGTGCGGTAGCCCTGGACCCCGGTTTTGCGCGTGCGCATGCCGGTATGTCATTTGTGCATTTCCAGACCGCGTTCCTGCGCCAGACCGACGACCTCGCCGGCGAGATTTCGCTGGCGCGCAGTTATGCACAACGCGGCATCGACATCGACCCACTCGATCCGTTCGTCAACTTCACGATGGGCCGGAGCTACTGGCTCGAGGAGGATCTCGACCGGGCACGAGCCTGGCTCGAACGCGCGACCTCGTTGAGCCCGAACTACGCGCAGGGCATCTATGCGCTGGGCTGGACCAACACACTGGCCGGTATCGAACTGGAGGGCCGCGGACAGGTCGACCGCGCGATGCGCCTGAGCCCGCTGGACCCGTTGTATTACGCCATGCTCGGCACGCGGGGATTTACGCACATGGCTCGCGGCGAAGATGCCGAAGCCGTTGCCTGGACCGAGCGCGCCGCGAGATCGCCTGGTGCGCACGTGTTGATCGCAATGATTGCCGCGGCGGCGCAGCAACTCGCCGGCAACAGTGTCGCTGCCGAAGAATGGGCGAGTGACGTGCGCAAGCGCAGCCCACTCCTGAAAAGTGCCGATTTCTTTGGTGCATTCCCGATGCAGTCGGAGCCGATGCGTACGCGGGTTGCCGCGGCCCTCAAGCAACTTGGCTTCTAGAACGTAGTATCCACACTGGCCTCGAGGCACCGCCCGGTCTATCCTTGAGCGCTTGGTCACGCCCTAAACGGTTTGGGAGGATTTATGAATTTGCGAACGCTGATACTCATCGGACTGGCGCTCGGTCTATCCGCATGCTCGAAGCAGGAGCCGGTTACACCCGAACCCGCGGACGAAATGGCGGACGAAGCAGCTGCGGAAATGGCCAGTGACTGGCGCGATGAAGCGCTGATCGAACACATGCATCGACACGCGGATTACGTCGATGACCTCAATAGTGCCCTCGAAATGGGCGACCTCGCAGCAGCGAGGACACCTGCGTACTGGTTGTCGCAGCACGACACAGTCGACGGGCTGCCACCGGAACTGCAGCCCTACGCCGACGGCATGCGCGCAGCCGCGGCGGAAGTTGGCGCCGCGGACAACCTGGAGTCGGCGCGCCTCGCAGCCGAAGCCATCGACGCGCAATGCCAGGGCTGTCACGAGGCGGCCGGGTTCACGCGCAACTGACGCGGAGTATTGCCAGACAGGGGTAAATGACGCTTCTCGAAAGAGAAGGCCGGCTGGCGCAAATAGCGGCGTTGGCGTGTTTCAGGTGTGCCCCATAACATAACGTCATTCGTACCTGCCCGGGATGCGTGCTAGATTGAGGCAGCACGTCAAGCGCTTGCCTGACCATCAGGCAATAAAATAATAATGACATCGGGTTAATCCCCCGGGCATGGCGGTACCTCGATGACGAGAAGTACGTTGCAGCCCAGGCTCCACAATCCGCTCGCATCGCTTCTGTTGCTGGCGTGGTGCCTTCTTTCGCCCGACGCGTCAGCGCAATCAGAGCCCGAGCAGGTCGAAGATCCCCTCTTCAAGATGCAAAAGTTTGACAGGGAACTGGGGCTGTCGGCAGACCAGTTGCGGCGGCGCAGTGTGGCCACCCGTGTGGCGAATTTCGCGCTGAACGCCGTGAACTTCGCCAGCATCCCGGTCGGCATGTTGCCGCTGCCCACGATTTCTTTCGCCGCCGAAATAGCTGGCACGACGACCGACAACACCCTGAAGTTCGCACGCCCCTACCTGGTCGCACCGCCGGACGTCGCGCGCAGCGCCAACACTGCGTGCTATTTCCAGTTCGACCTGCCGCAGACGATGACCAAGTACGAGGATGTGCTGGGCCTCTACCGCACGCTGGGCGGCGTGCGCATACGCGCCCCGGGCAACCAGACGCCCGTATCTTTCGGGGTGCTCGGCACGCCCGACGTTGTTCACCTGAACACCGACGTCCGGCTGAGCGTGCACAGTCCGAGCGCCGGCATCTACCGGCTCGCCGGCGTGTCTTTCGGAACACCGGGTGAGCTGCCGGTTTTCGAGATTGCGCCGGTCGCGCAGACTATCGATGTGCCGATCGGCGTACACGACATCGAATGGCGTGCGGAGACGCTGTGGTACCCGCTATGGGACACGGCTTTTCCGTTTGCGATGACTGCGGTTTTCATGGCGATGGAGACCAAGTTCCTGAAACACCTGGACGGCCTGAAGGCAAGGCGCGCGGATACCGCTGCCAATCTGCTGGATGCACACGGCAATACCAAAGTACTCAAGAAGCAGCTAGCCCAGCTTGATGAGAGTATCGGCGTCGTCACGCGCATGAAGGGCCGGCTGAAAAAGCTCGAAAAATACGGTTTGCCGCCAGTAGACATCCTCGGCGCCAACAAGCTTGCCGACTGGTTCGGCTTTCCGGTCGTCACGCTGTTCCGGTCACGCTACCAGCGGCTGATCATCTACGATGAGACGCTGCCGACGATCACGCCGGTCGATCCGAACCCGGTCTTCCAGGCCTCGGACCCCGGTGGCGCCCGCACCTCTCGCTACCTCGACGAACTGAACGCCTCGGTGGAAGCCAGCGACAACTGTGACGGAGCGGTGACCCTGACCAATGACGCGCCGACCTTCCTTCCCATCGGCGACACGATCGTCACCTGGACGGCGCGAGACGATGGCCCGGTCGTCCCGAATACCGATCACGATGGCGATGGCCAGCCCGACAACGACGCCTACAACTCGACGACTTACCAGCAGATCGTTACGGTCGCGGACACCTTGCCGCCGATACTGGTACCGCCGCCCGGCCTGGTCTTCGAGAGCGATACCGCAATTGATCTGAACAATGAAGCGCTGGGGCAAC
>Ga0210130_1000007_pt1 | contig 32774 bp, 41 predicted proteins | sample White_ThreeSqC_D_2_FD_185591 | JGI IMG/M metagenome (GOLD analysis project Ga0210130, IMG submission 185591) | Wetland microbial communities from the San Francisco Bay, California, USA, that impact long-term carbon sequestration -... | ecosystem: Environmental > Aquatic > Marine > Wetlands ...
ATAGAATCTGCCAGTGGTAAAAGTAATTAAAAATGTATTTTAAATAACTGTAAAAAATTGTAAACTAGTGGTTTTAGAAATTAGTCAATACGCATATGCTGCGTCTTTTTTTCTTTGAATTTCTACAATTTCGGTTAGTGTTTGAGATTCTTCTGAGCTAAGTTTATGAGCAAATTTACCAAGTAGAAGTTTTGCCTCATGAGAGGGAGGAAAAGTGTAGAAAATATCTTCTTCAAATATCTGTCTCCCAATAGTCACATCTTGAATAGAGCATGCAACTTCTTGTCCAGATTTGGCTGAAGTTACAGTTTTTCCTTCATGTTGCAGTTGATGAACTCTTCCAATATTTTTTCCAGAATTATTCATAACAGGAACTTTGTGTCGAAGTTCACCTACATCAATTTTGATTCCAAATACAGCAGGATTATTGTTACGAAAGACATACCCTTTAAGAAAAGTAAATTTAGAGATTGGTGTTAATTCTGAGAAAACAGCATCTTCTTCATGTGCAGTGTCCTCCTCTACCCACGCATTGTAATTATCTATAAGACTGTAGATTACTTTGTCCTCAAAAATCCGAATATGGTTATTTTCAGATTCATCTTTAGCATCTGGGAGAGTTTTTACGTTAAAGGCCAAAATTACGCCAAGATGTCTATCTTTTTCTTTAATGGCTTTGCATTCCATGACATCTCTTCGATTGACTGGGCCGATATCGGCCTTTGAAACGGGTACCTGAGATCGTCTTAACATCTCCATTATTGCCTCCAAAGAGCCAATTGTATCACATTTTAGAATAATTCCATTAATTTCTGTATCAACAAAAACTGATTTCATTTCTTGTTCAATTAATTTAGAATATTTTTTTATCTCTTCTTCGTTTGAAGCAACATACAATGTACTTCCAGGTAATACTCCTTCAAGTTCAGGAGATGCAATTTTTAATCCAGCAGCAGCATCTACTTTTTCCACTGGTTTGAATTTGTCCCTAGGATCTCGCATTTCATCTAATGGTTTTGGTAAGAGTATTGCTTTTGGTTTTGTTACTACAATTGAATCTCTTTTTGCAACAACAATACTATCCCCTTTTTTTATGGCTCCATCAATTAAAATAATATTAGCTGAATGTCCTAAACCTACTTCATCATTTACTTCAAGAACAATTCCTCTTGGCTCTTTTTCCATCTGATCTAATCTTTTCTTTAGGTATTGTTGGGTCAATCCAATCAAAACCGCTAAGAGTTCTGGAATTCCAACACCAGACCTTGCAGAAATTGGGACGATCGCGATCTCTGATTTAAAGTCCTTTACTCGATAGAAAGCCTCTGATTGGTATCCCAATATAGAAAGTGTTCCTACAACGTCATAGATTTTTTGATCAAGATCATTCTGAATAGATTGATCTTGTTCTTTAATTGCTTTAGAGATAAATGTGGTTTCTGATTTTCTCCAACCTGAAATTTGGTCACATTTGTTTAAGGCAACTACAAAAGGCACCTTTCTGCTTTGTAAAATTTTCAAACTCTCATTGGTTTGAGGTTGAAAACCTCGATTTACATCAACAACTAAAATTGCAATATCTGCAGCTGAGCCTCCCCTAGCACGAAGATTTGTAAAAACTTCATGTCCAGGAGTATCAATTACTAAAATTCCAGGAACTTTAGATTCTGATTCTTCTAATTTTTTATAAAGTGGACCACATGTTTCTTTAATTGTTTCAGTCGGAAGAAAACTTGCTCCAATATGTTGTGTGATTCCCCCAGCCTCTCTACCTTGAACACCAGTACCTCTTATTCTGTCTAAAAGAGATGTTTTTCCAGAGTCTACGTGACCTAAAACTGCCACAATGGGCTGACGAATTTGCAAATCAAATCACTCAAATGCTACCCTCGATTCGTGGTCAAAGCTTTCTTTTGAGTCAGATGCATGAATAATGTTATCTGTAAATCCTAATCCAAAATCACCTCTGATAGAGCCTGGAGCAGCCTCAAAGGACTTTGTTGCACCAATCATAATTCTTGTAGTTGCAACAGCATTGTTTCCTTCAATAATTGCGGCTACGACAGGACCAGATGTGATAAAGGAAGTTAATTCCCCAAAGAATGGTTTGTCTTTATGTACACCATAGAAATTTTCTGCTTGTTCTTTTGTAAATTTGAATAGTTTTAATTTTACAAGCTTGAATCCTTTTTTCTCAAATCTTGCAATTACTTCACCAGTTAGATTTCTTGCTACAGCATCAGGCTTTACAATAAAAAGAGATTGTTCAGTCAACGTTTCTTTTGTTTAATTCCGCCTTTGACGTATTTTTTAGTCCATTTTAGTTTTCTTGGATCTCGCTTTAACTCAAGTGCGTTTTTTTTGCACTTTGCAGAGCAAAACCATAGTACTGTTCCATCATTCTTTGCAAACATTGTACCTGATCCTTTTGCAACAGTTCTATTACAAAAATTACAGGGTTTAACTAAAAGACTCATCTATTTCTCACCTATTTTATCTTCTTTGCTTCTCTTTCTGTTTCTCTCAGCATCAAAATTTCCCCTAATCTTACTGATCCTTTTACATTCCTTGTAAGAATTCTTCCTCTATCTTTACCATCAAGTACTTTTACTCTTACTTGAATGACCTCACCAGCAATTCCTGTTCTACCAACAATTTGAATAATTTCAGATTGAGTTACTTCGTCAGTTGTAGCACTCATTTATTGGTACTACCACCTTTAATTTTAGCAATTGATGATACAACTTGATCAACTATATGTTGTGCATCACCAGCATCCAAAATTGCTGCAGCGGCAGATGTAATGTCTATGCCCAAAGATTTACCCAATTCCTGTTTACTTGGAACAAATGCATATGCTGCTCCTTGTTCTTCGCACAAGATTGGAAGATGAGCAACTACCTCAGGTGGCTCTACATCTTCGGCTATAACTATTAGTTTACTTGTACCACGTTCTATTGCTTTCGTAGCTTCGTTGGTTCCTCTTTTTACTTTACCACTGGTAGATGCAACTCTTACAGCCTCCAAGATAGGATTAACTAAATCCTCTGGAGTTTCAAATTTTACATAGTAAGCTTTACCCATACATTGTCACCCTTAGGGATCATTCTCCATTCCCATCATGCAAGCGATTGGTTTTAAAAGTGTTATCTGGAAATGTGAAACCTAGCTTTTTTGAGGAATTGAGACATTAGTAAGTCAAGTTTCTCCATAGTCTCCGCTTCACCATAGATTCTGACTATTGGTTCAGTACCGCTAGGACGAATCATTACCCAATTTTTTGAATTATAAGATATTTTTATTCCATCTGTTGTGTCAGAATCTGGAAACTCTTCTTTTAATGCTTGTATTAGTTTTTGAGCATTCTCAGTAGAACAAGATATCTTATCTTTTGTTGTAAACGAAGTAGGAAGCTGACTAATTTTTTTAGAAAGTGATTCGTTTGATGAAGATAACAAGTCCAACATCAATCCTAGTGTCATACAACCGTCTCTTACTTGATTATGAGGTCCAAACATAAATCCACCATTTTCTTCAAATCCAATAAGAGCTTTTGTAGGAACCATCTTACGTGAAACTTCAACACTTCCAACCTTTGTTCTTATTACTTTAGAATCAAATTGGTTTGCAATTTGTTCAATGGCTGATCCAGAATTCAGACAAGTAACGACTAAGGAATTTGGATTTTTATTTAAAATATGTTTTGTCAAGACCAATGCGGATTTATCTCCAGTGAGAATTTCTCCATAATTATCACAGAAAATGCTTCTATCCCCATCACCATCAAATGCAATTCCAAAATCTGCATTGTGATTTTTAACTTCTTTAGAAAGTTCTTGAAGATTTTGCGGCGTTGGTTCTGAACCTCTTCCAGGAAAGGATCCATCTATTTTTTCATTTATTAAAATAACTTCACATCCAATTCGTTTACAAAAGATTGGAGCTGTTACAGCCTGAGCTCCGTTTCCCAAATCAAGTACAACTTTGAAATTTTTTGATTTTATTTTTTCAAAATCTATTTGAGATGAAATTCCTTGAATATAGGTTTCAATCGCATTAACTTCATTTTCTGTGGTTCCCCATCTTTCTGGATTTTTTATCCAATTTTTTTCAAGGAAAATTTGCTCTACTATCAATTCATCTTCTCGAGAAACTTCAACACCGTCATTTGCCGCAGGTTTTATCCCGTTGTATTGGGGAGGATTGTGAGATGCTGTAATCATAATACCACCATTATATTGTAATTTCTTTACAGCATATTCAAGACATGGTGTAGGAACTAGTCCTGCATTTTTGCAATCGATTCCACAGGAATTAAGAGCAGAACAAACTGTTTTTGCTATTAGGGGACTTGAATCTCTTCCATCATACCCCACAAGAATTGGTCCCTTTTTGAAGTAAGTCCCAATAGATAATACCATGTCATTTACAAATTCCAGAGTAAAATCTTTTTTGAAAACTCCACGAATTCCGTTTGTCCCAAAAAATTTTGTCATATTTTTGGTTAATAATAGATAAATTTGTGTCTAGTGGCAAGTCCGTTGCGGGAGTCGCCCAGCCTGGCCAAAGGCGTAGGGCTTAGGACCCTATCTCTTAGGAGTTCGTGGGTTCAAATCCCACCTCCCGCATTTAGAATATTTTTTCTCTGAATGATTAATAATGAGAAAATACGCAGCAAAAAAGTCTTGAAAAAAACGGTGATTGGGATTACAGTTGTTGGTGAAGATAGAGAAGGAATAGTTGCAACATTTACAAATTTTGTATTTTCTAAAGGAGGTAACATAGAGAAAGTAAACCAAAATGTAATCAAAGGTCTTTTTGGAATGTATCTAGAGGCATCATTTACAAAAAGTATCAATGTAGATAATTTTGATTCAGAAATTCAAAATCTTGCAAAAAGAGAAAAAATGGATGTCAATACACATTATGAAACAAATAGCCAAAAAAATATTGCAATATTTGTTACAAAAGAACCCTTATGTCTTGAAACAATTTTGGATGCATCAAAAAAGAAAAAGCTAAAGGGAAAAATTGCCATAGTTATAGGAACAGAAAAATCCCTTGAACCAATTGCAAAAAAAGTTAGAGTTCCTTTTATTACAATCGATGAAAAAAATCAAGAAAAAGCTGAAACCAAAATTATTGAAGTATGTAAAAAGTATAACATAGATCTAATAGCACTTGCAAGATACATGAGAATCCTTACACCAAATTTTGTTTGGAGATATCCAAACAGAATAATAAACATTCATCCATCTCTGCTTCCTGCATTTCCTGGAGCTCTGGCCTATGCACAAGCTTATGAAAGAGGAACAAAAATTATTGGTGTAACTTCACATTATGTAACGGAAAACCTGGATCAGGGACCAATAATTTTTCAAGATTCCTTTAATGTAAATCCAAATGACTCTTTAGAAGAAATAAAATCAAAGGGCCAAAAACTTGAAGCAGAAACCCTGTTGAAAGCAATTAAAATGCACTTGGAGAATAAGCTTGAAGTTCGTTGGAGAAAGGTTCACATAAAATCCAAGTGAATCAAATGATAGATATCAGAACACAGTTAGATCCCAATTTAAGAAAGAAGATTAGTAATAAAAAACAGATTGCAGTGATACCAGTTGGATCTATTGAGCAACATGGACCTCATCTTCCCCTTTCAACGGATTCAGACATTGTAACCCAAGTCTCCAAGTTAATTTGCCAAAAATTTAACTTCATATTATTACCCACAATTAACTACGGGGTTTCTTACGAGCATTCCCCTTTTTTTAATTTAAGTATTTCAAAATCAACTCTAGAGAAAATGCTCATAGATTTGTGTTCTTCTCTAGTTGAAAATAACATAAAGATGATTTTTATCATTAATGGACATCATGGTAATCTGAATGCAATAAAAAATATTGACGATAAAATTAATGGCAAAAAACGTAAATCAGAAATATTTTCTTTTTCTTATTGGCATTTTATGGATAGAGAATTTGACCATGCTGGGTTTGTAGAAACTTCACTAATGCTTTCAATATCAAAAGATGTAAAAATGAAATTAGCTCAAAAAGGACTTGTAACGGATGGTTTAACCAAAAAAGAGATAAAGAAATTAGGTAGAATTGCGTCAAAATCCTTCCCAGAAGTTACAAAAAATGGAATATGGGGCGATCCCAGAAAGGCTACAAAGAAGGAAGGACAAAAAATTCTTTCGGAAATAATTGAAAACCTAGGTAAAAAGTGTCAAACTTGCCTTACTGGGCATAGTTTAAAGTTTCACCAATGAAATTTTAATATAATCCCCCAATACCAAAGCCAATAAGTGAAATAAATGTCCGTTGATATGGCAGTAAAAGTATTGGATGAAAGTATCAATCAAGTTGTATTGATAAAGCTAAAGGGCGGAAAAACCCTTAGAGGAAACTTGCTTGGATTTGACCAACACATGAACCTGCTACTTGATTCCTCAGAAGAAATTCCTACTGAGGGCAATTCTAAGAGTCTTGGAACAATAGTCGTGAGAGGAGACAATGTTGTTATGATTTCTCCTCCACCAGCAAACTAGGTGATTTGAGATGACAAAAGGCACAACTTCTATGGGTGGATTTACCAAGAAAAAGGTCCATATCAGATGTAGAAGATGCGGGAAGAACTCATTACACAAACGTCATCATGAATGTGCAAGCTGTGGTTTTCCAGAGGCTAAACGCAGAAAGTATTCTTGGATTAAATGGTATACATAGATGCAGGAAATCGCCATCATACTTAGTTCATTAGCTGGCGTTGCAACAGCCGCAGCAGTACGAAAGTCTCCAAAAAACAAAACACAGCTTTTGAGTATTGGAGCTAGCTCACATATTAAAAATCAGATAACTTCACTAAAAATTGAAAAGGATATTCTAACGAAAACAATTTCAAGATTATACCAATACGATTCTGACCTAACAAAGATTCAACGAGATAAATTATTACTCAAATATCAACACCAATTAGGAATTATTTTAGCTAGATTAGAAAAGCTTGAAGATGCAAGTAAGCATCCTGATTTGGGACCAGTAGGAGATGGTTTAATTACTTTGATGGATCAAAAATTATCCAAGTTAGATGATAGATTGTATGAGCTTTCATCCAAACTTACTGTTGCAAATATTTCAATTCCTGAAATAAAAAAAGATACAACTCATGAAATAAATAAAAATGAAGGAAAACAAGAGACTGAAATCGAGACCAAACCAAAAAAGAATCTATTCAATCGTGAAAAGCCAGAAATAAATTCTGAATCAATAGTTATACCAACCCCAAAGCAAAGACAATCATTTGAATTAACTACTCTTACAAAACTGTCAAAAAAAGAGCCAAAATTCCCATTATTTGAAAAACAAATTCCAGTTAAAGAAGAAATAGTAAAGGAAACGGTTTACCAAAAACCAACTATTCAAGAAAAAATAGAAATCGTTCAAGAAATACCTGTAAAACCATTAATTCTTGGTCCAAAACCAGATCTTTCAAAAGAAGTAGAAAAAATTACGAAATTTAAAGCACTTCCAGAACCTCAAAAAGAAAAAAATACAACAGTAGAAAATCTCGATGATGATTTTGATGAAGATTCCGACGACATTGATAAAATTAAAAATGAAATCATGAACGTCCTCTCGAAGCTGGATCAAGCAGAGGTAGAATAATTGTCCTACGATAGTGCCATATCGGCATTATCAATTGATGCATTAAAACTTGTGAAAGACGGTTACATTATTGGTCTTGGAAGTGGTCGAGCAGCAAGTGAACTGGTAAAATCATTAGGCTTGTTAATCAATGACAAAAAATACAAAATTATAGGTGTTCCAACTTCCCTTCAGATAAAATTAATCGCACTAGAAAAAGGGATTTCAATAGTTGAGTCAGACCAGATAGACCATATCGATTTAGTTTTTGATGGGGCAGATCAAATAGATTCTCAGAACTTTGTAATCAAAGGAGGTGGAGGAGCCTTACTTAGAGAAAATATTTTGTTTAGTCTTGCAAAAAAAATTGTAATAATGGCTGACCAGACAAAATTTGTAAAATATCTGAATAGGTCAGTTCCAGTTGAAATTCATCCTCTTGCCAGAAATTCTGTAACCAAATCAATCCAAAAATTAGGAGGAAAGCCTGTATTGCGCTCTTTAGATAGAGGATATCCATTTTTTACAGAAAATGGAAACATAATATTGGATTGTGATTTTGGAGTTATCAAAAATCCAAAAACGCTGTCTCAAAAAATTAAACAGATACCGGGAGTAATGGAATCAGGTATTTTTCTTAGAAAACCAGACATTATCTACAAGGCAAAAAATGGTGGAAAATTCGAAATAATCTAGTCAGCAATCTGGTTTTCATGTCTAATAGAATTCATGAATTCTTGATTATCCATCATCATCAGAATCATTTGTTGTCTAAGATCAGGATCAGACATTATGTTTTCTAATATAGGATCCATCATTTGATTAGCCATAGTTTTCATATGAACAGGATTTTCAAGCATGAAAAATTGCATCTGATTTCTCATTTTTTCATTTATCCAAATATGATGAACCATAGCTTCCATGATTTTTGGTTGATGGAAATCATGAATTTTTGAATTTTGAATTGTATCTGTATCCATGCATTGTGAACACTCATTTTGTTCATCTATATCATGATTAATAGACGAACCATGAACAGAATTCATCCACTTTGGATTATCTTGTAAAGACATCATCATTTGATCATTTTTTTTCATTTGAGCAATCATCTCTTTTTGAATTTCTGAGTTTGCCATCATTGGTTCAATAACATGGCTCAAAAGCGCAGTATTACCTTTCAAATTTATCACCATTTCTGACATTGCTTGTTGCAAAATTTTTGGATCATTCTTCATCATTGTATGCCAATGAGTTGTAAGACGTGTATCCTTAGTGATTTCGCGCATGAGTGATAACATCATTTCTGATCGTTTCATTAATTGCGAAGAATCGAACTTGCCATAACCTCGATCTACAAGTTTAATGTATGTGGATGGGGAAACACAAGATGGAGATCCATCATTCTTTTGGAGTAAAATTAAACCAGATTTACATGTTAAACTATCCGGATCTGGCAACTCGTTCCACTGTTGTCTTGGTGTAGTTTCTGATATTTGTGAAAAAGAATTCTCATAAAACATTACGGGAGTGACCAAAGATAAAATTAAAACGAAAATTATAATTTTGGTAATCATGTTTTTTTAAATTTTCATTAATGAATTAAACATTTTTGTAAATTGTATACTAGATAATTGGTCTTTTGACAAATTGTCCATGGCCAAGTTTACCAACCACCTCAAAGTTTTCAGCAACTAGGTGACCTCTTACGATTGTCTTCACAGGCCATCCTTTCAAATTCATTCCTTCATACACAATATAATCTGAAAAACCACCAAACAATTCAGATGAAACTTTATTTTCTTTTTTTAAATCAATCATAGTAATGTCTGCATCTGAGCCTTTTTCTAGGATCCCTTTTTTAGGATACATTCCAAATATTTTTGCGGCATTTGAGCTAGATAATCTTACAAGTTGTTCAAGTGAAATTCGATTCTTATTTACCCCTTCACTTAATAAAATAGGGATAAAAGTTCCAATTCCAGGAAATCCAGCAAGCGCACCCCACACATTTTCTCCACCAAGTTTTAGTTTTAGCTGATTTGCTACGTGATCAGTTCCTATCGTATCGATAAGATTTTTTGACAAAGCATTCCAAATCACTTCATTATCTTTTTTGGTTCTAATGGGAGGCATTACTTTTGCTAGATACCCCTGTTGTTTTTCATAAGATAGAGTAAGATAGTGTGGACATGTTTCAACAAAAATTTTGGTTCCTTTGTTTTTTTCTTCCTCAATTTGCTGTAATGCCCTTTCCGAACCAATGTGAACAAAATAAATGACACACCCATATTCACGACCATATTTACAAACAGTTTTGATAGCCTTTGCTTCAAATTCTGGAGATCTACTCTCAGACCATGCAGAAAGTCCATCTTGTTTTTTTTCTTTGGCAGTTTTAATTCCACATGCACAAGATTCATAATCTTCGGCATGAACTAATACAGGGCATCCAAGAGAAGCTGCTTTTTGTATAGTCATCTCAATTATATCATCAGTTACATCCACAACAGCTTCTTCTAATGTTGATGAGTTTGGTGCCATATCCATGTACACATGGCCAACTTCTCCACCCAAATTCATGTAAATTTTGAATGATGTTATTCCTTTTTCCACGCAATAATCCATTTCGTTTATTTGTTGATTTGAAAAAATAGATGCATGAATTGTATAATCAACATAATGGTTTCTGGCAGAAGTGTCTAGTTGATCTTGCAATGAATTTTTAAAGGATTTTTGTAATCGTAACATTCTCATCATAGTAGTAACACCTCCAATTGCTGAGGCGTGAGATTCTGACTTTGCAGCTTTTTCGATTGAGGAATAGACCCCATAATGAACGTGTGTGTCAATAGGACCAGGAATAGAGAGTAACCCCCTACCATCAATTTTTTTATCACATGAAGGTATTTCATGTGAGAAACCTACAATTTTGCCTTCGTCAATTATTATGTTTTTATCTATTAATCCTTGGGGCGAAACAATATGAGAATTGGCAATAACAACATCATAAGTCATAGATTATTTCTCAATGTGCGCTCTATTATGCGTTAAGAGATTTTTTATTTTAGAAAAAATTGAACAATATCTTAGATTGAAGTCAAATGTTAATAATTTTCAATTATTAATTTTCTCAAGAAACTGTAATTGTCCCTTTCATTTCTGGATGGATGGAACAATAATAATAAAATGTGCCAGCCTTATCTGCCAAAAATGTAATAGATTTTGTTTGAAAATAACCGAGGTCTCCTGTATGCACATTAAATTCATCAATATTGAGATTATGATTAGATGGATTTGATGATTCATTTTTTTCTTCATTTATTAAATGGATTTGTACTAGATTCCCCTTAGCAACCATCAATGATGGTGAATTTCCAGCTGCAGATGGGACAACTTTCCCTCCTCTAGTCGATTGAAGAGAGTAATGATATCCATCAGAAGATTTTAAGGCCTTTAGGAAAATGTTTGTTGGGGATTCAAAAATAAATCCATCGTAGTTTACGGGATTAAATGAATTTAAAACCAGAAAGCCAATAAGCGCAGAAACCCCGCAAATTGAAAAAATTGTAATTATGTATCCTTTAGAAAATTTTGATTTTTTGTTTTTCTGGCGCATATCTCGTTCTTTATGATCAATTATTTAGGCAATGATTAACTTTGTTAGCTTGTATGCAAGAAAAAGTAATGCAGAAGCGTATTCTAGGAAATATGTGTATAAGGCAGAATGAGAACTTGTAAAGGATTAAAATAATCCAAGTTTTTCATCAATTTCCTTTTTGGAGTAGATTGCTTCTGCATCAAGACTTTTGTAGAGATTAAGGTATTTAGAATATGCTTAACATTGTTAGCTGTAAGATCAATGGCAGTAAAGGCTTTGTTTGTTTTTTCTTGATTTAGTTCTTAGAACAGAATTACAGCAAGGACATCGAATGTCTGAAGTTTCAAGAAACACTCTACATACAGAACATCTTTTTTGACCACTTTCATATTTCTTTGATGTAGGTAACTTGTGGGTTTGGCAAAGTTCGCAAATACCATGACAGTTATAGGTCATTTTAAGAAAATTTTCTCCTTCCAACTTGGAATTTTTCTAATCTCCACCAGTCATCATTTTTTTTGGCAGCAAGATTTACTTCATCTTCTTTTTCTTTTTTCTTCATATAGTAAAATACAAGGTCTTGCTAAAAAGATTAAATTAACAATGTTAAGCATTAACTAAATACAGGAATCGAATTAAGTCGATGTATTGGAAAATAAAACAATTTTAGAAGATAAGATGATTTTGGTTTTGAAAATGCATAAAAGTATTGGTTTTATAGATCATCAAAATAGGAAAGGACATGTCTGATCAGGAAAGAAATGATATTTTAAGTTCAATGGATAATTTTATTGAAAAAATCCAACAGCTTAAAGGAATGATGTTAGGTGTTTCATTGTCTGCCTTGATTTTGGCTCCCTTTGCTGTTGGAATATCGGCTTATCTTATCACACATCCAAAATTTCTAAAACTAATTGAAAATGAGAATGAATTTGGATTCATGCTAATTGTACTCTTAACTATGGTTCCAATTACCTCTGGAATTTGGCTTGTAACAGGCTTAAGGCAATTAAAATCTCTGAGTTCATGGAATAAACGATACTACAATTATTTGAAGAAAAGAGAAAGCCTTGATGAAGAAATTACTTCAAAGTTTCACCTAGACGAAGAGTAGACATTCAAATTTAATTGAAGAGCCTGAAGATTTTTCTTTTCTTGGGAATAGTTTCTCATATTGCTCTATTATCTCGCTGCAAAAATCCTTACCTTTGGTTGTTGCCCTAAATATTGTAAATTTTCTTTTTCCTTCAGTTACTTCTTCTCTCTTTATCATCTCATTTTCTTCAAGACTGTCTAAAATTTCCTTATGTTTTGTAATATTCAATCCACAAAAGCTAAATAATGCGGTTTGATTGAGTTGGCCATACTCTGAAAGAGTAAGAATAATGTCCTTGACAATGTATATTCTATCCCTATATTTCCTAGAATCAACCAATGCTGAATCCTAATTCTAATGTCTCTTAACTATTACGAATTTAGAATAATGACTAGCTAACATTGTTTAGCAATCCATTATAATCAAAAATTTGATAAGATATTATGAAAGATTCGTTATCCAACACCAAAAGCCTTATGAAAAATATTTTCAAAAGAGAGCAAAAGTTTTCCAATAATTGTAAAATCTGTAACATGGAATTTTCTGATCCTGAGAGAACAAAAAAACATATGATAAAGGCTCACACAAAACCCAAACGTGAAACACAGTAGATCAGATCTAGGTTTCTATATTATCCACATAACAAAGTTAAGCACATCATAAATATCAAAAAAAGGAATAACACATAATGCAGAAGCAAATTACGCGTCTCAAGGAAATCACATGATAGATCTAGATTCAACTAGACCCATTTTCATGTACACATGGGCTAAATAAAAAGTGATTTCTGGAATTGCTTCTGCATTATTTCTAAATTTATTAATTTAGGTTAACAAAGTTAATCGAAGTATATTAGACATAATTTTAAAAAAATATAGTTGGCAAAACTGATTTGCAATAACTATGGCTTTGAGTGTGATTTTGTTAGCGAGGGAGAAATTGAGGAGGTAATAGAGAAATTCAAGGATCATACAGAGAATGAACATGGAATAGATTATTCTAAAGAAGCCTTGATGCATTTTATTTTAAGACAGAATACCTGATATGGCAGGGATTGATATGTTTTGATCGAAAATTTTGATTTTAATTTTCTATCAATTTTTTTTAATTATTACTATCTTCAGACAAACGGGTCTGGTCTGTTAGGTATTTTTGGAATTGACATAAATCAATTTGTGAATGAAGAGCCAGTCATAAAAGGAATGATTCCAACATTATTTTTGGTGTCTGGTTTTGGAATTTCAATAAATTTTTTCAATTCCATAATCAGAAAAAAAGTTGTGGATCAAAGAAAGATGAAATTTTTAATGGAAGAAACTAAAAAGTGGAAAAATCAGAAAATAAAGGCTGTAAAATCTAAGGATCATGAAAAAATTTTGGAATTAAACAAAAAATCAAGTTACATCAATAAAATTTCTTTAGAGATGATGCAGATGAATATGAAACCTATGATTTTTACAATCATACCGGTGATGTTAGTTTTTTATTTAATTTTACCACAGTTGTTTGGAAATATTGTTGCGTTATCTCCGATTTCTCTAAATATTTTCCCGGGTAATTTTTTTCATCTTACATGTACAGCTCAGCAAGCAATTGATCTAAATAATATTTGCACTCAAGAAAATTCAGTTTACCGTTGGGCATGGTATTTTTTGTCATCAATCGCATTTAGTGGGATCATAATGAAGATAACCAAAACATCTATGGGATTAAAGTGATTCCTAAATTAAAAAGATTTTATTAATTTGCTAGATTTTGTAAAACAATTTTTTCATCAGGGGATGGCAAACAAATGAAGAAGGAGGTTCCTTTTCCAAATTCACTTTCTAACCAAATTTTACCTTCTAGACCTTCTGTTATACCTTTACAGATAACAAGGCCTAAACCTGTACCTCCATGCTTTCTTGTTGCAGATGTATCAATTTGATAGAATTTTTTGAAGATGTTATGTTGTTTTTCTTTAGGTATGCCCGGACCGTTATCCTTTACGCAAAATATAATGTTTTTTTCTTTAATTTTTGCTTCAACAGATATTTTTCCATCTATAGATGGAACAAAATCAACAGAATTGCGTATGAGGTTATCTAGTACTTGTCTTAATCTTTGTTTGTCAGTTTTCATGATCAAGTCTTTAGGATAATCAAAAGTGAAGTCGATTTTCTTACCTTTCATAAGATGCATGTTATTTTCTTTCAGTTCATTCATAAATTCATCGAGAGTAAATTCGGTAAGCAGAAATGACATTTTTTTCATATCAAGTTTCTGAACATCAAGCAGATCACTAATCAATCGCTCTAAAAGAGTTGCATTGGATTCAATTTTTCCAATGAAATCTAATTGATCCTCATTTAGAGGACCAAAAGTTTCAAGATCCTTTAGCATTTCACAATATCCTTTGATTGGTACAAGTGGGGTATTGAGCTCATGGGTCATCATAGAAGAAAATTCTTCCTTTTTAAGTTCAGATTCTCTGACATTTCTTAGGGCTTCAGACAGCTTTTCTTCTAAGATTTTTTGGTTTGTTATATCGGTTAAAATTGCGATGAATTGTTCAGGTTTTCCATTTTCGTCCAATAAAGGAGAGATGGTAGCTTTTGACCAATAATAAGTGCCATCCTTTGCTTTATTTTTGATATCACCCTTCCAAGTTTTTCCCTCAAGAATTGTTTCCCACATATTTTTGAAAAATTCTTTATCGTGAAAGTAAGAACATACAATTCTTGGTGTTTGTCCTATTAGTTCTTCTCTTGAGAATTGAGATACTTTACAAAAATCATCATTGACATAGTTGATTGTACCAGCAATATCTGTAATCATGACATTTGCCGATTTATCAAGAGCTTCTTTGAAATTTGATAAATCTTGTTGTTGCTCTTTAATTAATTCCATATTTTCAACAAGAGCTTTGTTAGAATCTTCTAGTTTTTTAGTTTGAACCTTGACGAGATCTTTTAGATTATCCTGCGTAGATTTTACATAATGCAGAAGTTTTTCAAATCCATTGGTAAGTTGATCTAATTCATTATTAGATGAATCCGGTTTTTTATCTAATTTTACATTGAAATTCCCATTTCGAATTTCATTCATTATCTTACTTAATTTTTTTATTGGGTAAGAAATCGTTCTAGAGAAAAATATTGCTAGAAGAACAATCCCTACAAGAAGTATAGAGAAGACACTAAGTAATTTAAATTGCAAATCATAAATTGGTAAAAAGATTTCTTCTAATTCAATTTCTCCAATAATACATAAATTTCCATTTTCTAATAATTTGAGAATTCCTAAGACATCTTTACCATCTTTGTTTGTATATTGTTCTGAAATTAATTGTCCTGCAAAACACCTATCTATTAATCTGGATTGGGAATTCCAATTTTGAGTTGAATATTTTACAGAAGAATCACTTGTGATTTGGCGAGAAACATTATCAACTAAAAATATTTCATGTGTATCTGATAATCCATTACTCAAATCTGAAGGTTCAATTGCACTAAGAGATGTTTGCAGGGAAATCATTGCAAATTTGTTACCACTCGAATCTTTCAAATCATCGGAAAAGGTTACATAATTATGGCTAAATATTCGATTTTTTTGCAAGCCACCAAAAAAATACTTGCTTTGATCACTCTGTTCTATGTATTCTACAGGTAATTTATGGCCAATCAATTCCCGTTGAGTACTTGCAATAATATTCCCTTCAAGATCAGAGATAAAAATAAGCTCTATGGTTGATTTTGAATCTTCTTGGCCTAAATTATTCAGAGCATTTGCTCTTGTTTCTACCAACATTGAATCAATTTGAATTTGAATTTTATCTAAAATATTTGCATCCTTAATTTTGTTGGAATCAAGCTGTAAGGGTAAAAATGTTGATGCAAAAAGTTTAGCTTGAATTTGTCTGGTATCAAAATAATGTTCAATATCAGAGATTTTTGAAATTAATGACGAATCAAGTGCGGTTTGTTTTTGATAGACTAAATCATCAGAAATTTCAGAAATGCTAATTCCTTCTAATATCATAATTGGAATTAAAGCAATCAACAAGAATAGAATAACCAGTTTTCCGTTAAGATTCATTTGTTAAACCTCTCAATTTTCAATAAGTTTTGGATTTTTTGAAATTGTTTTTTGTTTTCTCGAACATTGATTTCTTTAATTTGTGAAGTTAGGTCTGAGAATAAAAATTGTTGATAGTGATTAAATTCGTCTTGAAAAGTTGTGTGAGATTTCAATTAAATCATCGAAATTAAGTGAAATTCTCAACTGGTAATAGCTGTTAAAAGTTCATTGAGTTGTATAGGCTTTTTCAAACATCCGTGAATTCCTTCCTTCTTTAACAAATCATTAATCTGGTTAGTAGTAAAGGCAGTGGCTGAAAAGATAACTATTTTCTGATCTTTTAGAATTTGTTCCCTCTCTAATGTTTGAATAATATCGATTCCACTAAATTCAGGCATCGAGATATCTAATAGGATGACATCATATTTTTCTTCCTTAATTCGTTCAAGTCCGTCTCTTGGATCGTTTGTTACGATATTTTCAAAACCCTTTGCTTTTAGGAATTTTGATAGTAAACCTGTTATGTCTTGGTTATCATCAACTATGAGTACTTTCATGAATTAAGGGTCAAGTTTGTACTATATAGGAAAATGTTTGTTCATTTTCTACATATTTTCATAAAAATAATTTTCAGAAATTTTTGAACTACCTTTTTCTAACAAAAAATGTGGTTTTAGTAAATAGATAAAAAACCAGATCAGAAATACAAATGGGGCCGGTGGTTTAGTGGTATAATGTCGCGTTCGCAACGCGAATGTCGGGGGTTCAATTCCCCCCCGGTCCATCATCCAGAAACTATTATACATAAACAAAGATTATCTACCATATGGAAGTATTTGATGGGAAAAAAGCTGCCCAAGACTATATGTCAAAACATACCTTGGCATTTTCTACTCCAGAATTAACTTTAATGAGATTTGCATTTTGGTTAGGAGATTCTGTACCAGACCCTAAAAACAAGGAAAATTCAATTCCTAGAATGCTTACCTTTATGACAGAACAAGATTTTGCACCAGTGTTAATAGATGATGAAACTTATGTTCCAACAGGGGCAGTAAAAAATAGTGGAAACATGTACGGAAACCCACACCAAGAAAATGTATCAGAGGGTAAATTTTGCTCTGAGTGTGGCAATAAACTTTCATCAACGGCAAAATTTTGCCCAGAGTGCGGAACTACACAATAAAAAAAATTATAATTTATTTCCACATTTTGTGCAGAACTTTGCGTTAGGTCTTAACTGAGATCCGCAAGATGAGCACGCATTTGTATTACTTGTTGCCTGTCGTGGCATTAGAGTTGGATCTGGAGTCGGTAAAGTTCCTGGTTCACCAAATGCTTCACGTGCAGAAACGATTCCAGGCGGACCTCCCACAGGATTAGCTGCAGTCCCAGGTTTTGGCCCTGAAGGGATTCCCATTCCACCCATCATTCCAGGAGATCCCATACCTGGCATTAATCCTGGTGATTGAGTGTTTCCAGAACCAGAGTTTAGGGATTTTCGAATTTCAAAGATGACTTTAATTGATAGAAATTCTAAAGCGGAATAAGCTACTACATAATCGCCTAATCTTTGAAAGAATTCTTTATCTCCAATTTTACCTTGTTTATACATATTATTGGTGTCAAGAAATGATTCATAGTACCCTTGTGATTCATCAAACAAATTTTCTAATTTATCAAATAGCATGTTTAGAGTATCTACCTGACCAAATGACATATCACAACTCTCTTAATGGAATATTAATTACTTTAGGATCGGATCTTACGTAATTTCAAATTCACACTTTTATCTCATTTTTATGAGTTTATTTAAAAAATAATTCAAATTGATGCGTTTAGACATCAATTAACCTAACTAGCATCATAACCATGGAAATGTTGGCCCATATTGCTACGCTAAAGCCTGCAAGCTTTAGGTTATGAATTACCTTCCTATCGCCCAATATTCCTTTTTTGTATTAATTCCTAATAAGGATTAATTTCTGTTAGATCGATTTTGATACAATTTAGAAAACAAAAAGAAAAAACATGTGATTAGGCTTGAAGTGCTCTATCAATCATATTTTTGTAGGATTCTTTTGAAGCTGCCCCTACCTGTTGACTAACTATTTCTCCTTTGTTAAGAAGAATCAAGGTTGGAATACTAAATACATTGTATTTAGAAGCCAAATCATTTGCTTCATCAACATTCACTTTGACAAATTTTACTTTTCCCTCGTAGTCATTTGACAGTTCTTCCACGACTGGTCCAACCATTCTACATGGACCACACCATTCTGCCCAAAAGTCCACAAAGACAGGAATTTCAGAATTTACTACGTCAATTTCCCAGGACTTTGCGTCCGAAACATGTGTTACACCCATTCTGAGTATATTGTATCAAAGATACCTAAAAACGTTCACCAAAATTAGTGTCTATTTTTTATAAATTATTTGGGCTTTTAGAGTTTTGATATATACTTAAATGACGTTTTGGGGAATCTGAGACATGAGTTCTGAACTTAGATTAAAAAAATTACGAGGTTCAGGAGGTTACGTTATGGCCACCATTAATGATGAGCAACAAATGAAGGGGAATCTTGGAGGTCCAGATTTGTTTCTAGCCCCAATTGGAAGATTGAAATCTGAAATTATAACTAAACATTTTTGCAATACATGTGAGAAGGAATTTGAAGGGCCTCCAAAAATAGAGTTTGAAAATCCCAACGAGGAAGTGGCTGAAAATTTAATTCTTGCAGAAAAAGGACAGTATATTTGTAATAATTGTCATTCAACTATAGCTGAATATAGAGAATTCAAAAAGCAAGATGAAATCAAAGAGATAGGAGAAGCAAAACCACTATCAAGCACATCACAAAATCCTATAATAGAAACTATTCAAAATAATCCACCAACAATTCCTACCATAGAACCCCAAATTCCAGCAGTTGAAGAGGAAAAAGCCACTCAACCTGCTACTGCAGGCCCTGTCAGTTCAATTGAAGGACTAGTCGTATACGATGAAAATGCCAAAAAAATTGGGGTGGCTAAGCAAGTAGGAATTGATTCAAATCAAACTGTAGTTTTACTTATTACAAAAAATGATGGCAGTCAAGGAAGTATTCCATGGAATAGTATTGGAAAAGTAGGAGATGTTATCCTTTTAGGAAACATTACAACTGTTCCAGTAAAACAACCAGGGAAATGTTCTAGTTGTGGGTTTTTAAACAATGAAAATTCTAAATTTTGTGAAGAGTGCGGAACAAAGCTTCTATAATTTCAAATTTAATTTGATAAATGAAACAAGTGTGAAACCTATTGACTAAAAAATCTCTTTCCAAAAACATAATCAAAGACGTTATCATTGTAGCATTGGGCGTAATCATAATTTGGATTGGATTGCAGCTAGCTTTCGGTACAGAAAATCCATTTTATGTTGTTGCCAGCGGAAGTATGATTCCAGAGTTGCAAGTCTATGATGTTCTAGTAGTTTCAGGACATGTACCGTTTGAAGACATAAAAATTGGAGATATTATTGTGTTTGATCGTCCTACCGGACATGACAGGGTAATAGTTCATAGAGTAGTTTCAATTACTGACGATGATCCTAAAACGATTCGAACCAAGGGAGACAATAATGTTGCATCAATTCCTGGAACAGACTTTCCTATTACAGAAAATGAATACATTGGTAGGGTAGAATATAAAATTCCGCAAATAGGTTATGTAACTCAAATTTTGAAACCGCCAACTAACTACATCCTAATCGTTCTAGTTATTGGAATTATGATAGTAAAGGAAATAATAAAAAGAAAAAACGTAAGGGAACTTTCTCTCACGGATCCTCTAAAAGAAAAAGATTCCGATACCCTTGAAGATGCTTCGGATTTAAAATCCCTCGAAAAAGATTCAGCATATTCTAAACATACTGAGATTAAAAGGGATGATGAGAGTACCCCTAAGGACTCCGATACAGATACAGAAAAAAAACCAGATTAATCAAAGGTAGTCGTAAAACTTTACAATTTGATCCTTTGACCTCTTGCCCACCTACTCTGTGCCGCTGGTGGTTTATGTTACAACTACCAGTAAACTATCGTAAAAATAAAGTAAAAACTTTGTTTACCAGAAAATGTACATTTGTTTAAATTTTCAAAACAATCAGAATTAATTTTAAGTAAATATTCCATAGCACTTATCAATTTTGTTATAAATTTTATCGTATGGGGGGAAGTTAAATGAATGAAGATTTTGCAGAATATACAAAATGTCTTTCCTGTAATCAACCACTTTTGTACTGTGATTGTAATTGCCCATATTGTGGAAAAAGAGAAAAATGTGGATGTCAGCTAAGATCAATAGACATTACCTAAGTCAGAGGGTAGTACTTCAGGATATGGTCTGAATTAATTAATGGAGTCTTTTGTTTTGAATACTCTCTTGAAGTATTCAGATGACTCTTTTGGTTCTTCCAAGTCATTTGAAATTCCTGCCAATTTTTTTGCAAGATTTTTCTTATAGCCTATCTGCATCTGTCGTTGGATTTGAATTCTTTGTGCTTGTGGAGAACCAGCACCATGCATAGATTCAGTAAGATATCCAACGGCATTTCTTCCAAGAGTCATGTTTTCAATTAGTCGTAAGATTCTCATTCTATTTTCAACATCTGCCCCTTTTCTGCCAGCTAGATATTTTTTAAGTAGTGGTCCAGCTTCGGGGTGTCGGAAGTCCTTTTCAGAAGGGAGTGTGACAACCAATCCTCCAGCAATGTCTTGAGCTAATCTACTTATTTCATAGGGGAATCTAGTAACATTGTGTTTACAAACTTGAGCAAGCATGTCATCATTCAGAAAAACACCAGATTTCATTTTGTGGCCTTGAAATGATGATGCTATTCCTGCCGCAAATATTGTCTCATTTAGATGGGTCATTTCAATTATTTTGTCTTTGATATGAGAAACATTTGGAATTCCGTTGTAATCTGCAATAGCAGCTGCAGCGCCAATAAGCACATCACCTAATCCTGTTTTACATACATAGCTACGTCTGTGATAACAAGTAAATCTCTCTATTAACATCGAGGCAAATTCAAATTCACCATTCATGAAAACTTTATCCCAAGGAATAAAGACATTATCTAAAATTATTAGAGCTTCTTGGCCCCCATATTTTGCATTTCCATCATCGATATCCCCTTCTTCCATACTTCTAGTATCACACGATTGTCTTCCATAGATGTATGTCACCCCTTTTGCATCTGCAGGTATTGCACCAACTATTGCCCAATCTTTGTCATTTTCTGTAAGTCTAACTGTAGGCATTAAAATAATCCAGTGAGAGTTGATACATCCTGTTTGGTGAGCCTTGGCACCTGAGACATAGATTCCCCTTTCATCTTTTCCTACAATTCTTGTAAATAAATCTGGATCTTCTTGTTCTGCTGGACCTTTACTTCTATCACCTTTTGGATCAGTCATTGCACCACCAATGACAAGATTTTCTCTTTGAACCATTTTTACAAATTCTAAAAATCTTTTATGATATTCAGTTCCATGTTTTTCATCAATTTCAAAAGTTGTAGAATGTAAAGAATTTAATGCATCCATTCCCACACATCTTTGAAAGCAAGTTCCAGTATTTTGTCCTAATTTTCTTTGCATTTTATTTTGCAGAACTAAATCTTCGGCGCTTTCAGCAATATGCAAGAATCTATTTACATTTAATCCAGTTATTGATGATTGAGCAGAAGCAAGTGCTTCTTCTCTGACTGCAAGATCATATGTTTCTGCAACAGCATTAATGGAAGGTCTAATCATTGGATGATCTACGGGTTCTTTGACTAGTTCCCCAAATAGGAAAATTTTGAGATCTCTACCCCTAAGACTCTCAATATATTCAGCGCCGGTTCTAATTGTCTTGAAGCTCTCGACATTAGCCATAAAGACATTCCTACGAACTTGTATAAATATTCTAGATTAGTATTTAAAAAACGCAAAAATTCCTGCGATCAGAGACCTATTCGAACATCAAGTATTCTACATCCATTCCCTTTTTCCATCACGAGGACTGGATTCATATCTAATTCTTTGATTTCTTTAAAGTCTGTAACTAATTGAGATAGTCTTTGGATACATTCAGATAATTTTACAATATCTGATGGTTTTTCTCCCCTTACACCCTGCAAGAGTTTCTGGGTTTTTATTTCAGAGATCATATCATCTGCCTCTTTTGTTGTAACAGGTGCAAGCTTGAATGTTACATCTTTTAGTACTTCAACATAAATTCCACCCATCCCTAGCATAATTACAGGTCCAAATCCTGGTTCAAGTTTAGAACCTATGATCATTTCTTTTCCTCCTTTTACCATCTCAACTATCAGGACTCCTTTAATTTCAGCATCTTTGTTGTATTTTTTAGCATTTTTTAGTATAGTCTTAAAGGCATCTCTAATCTCGTCATCATTTGTTAAATTTACTTTAACACCACCAGCATCTGATTTATGGATAATCTGTGGAGATGCAATTTTCATTACAACTGGATATCCAATTTTCTTTGCAATTTTGATTGCATCATCTTCAGTTTTAGCTAATGAACTCTTTGGTAATGGAAATCCATATGCACGAAGTACTTCTTGTCCCTCTTCTTCCAAGAGATTGGGTCTCTTTTCTTTTTTTACCTTGTCAAAAATTTTCTTTGCTTTAGCTTTGTTTACTTTGAAATTCTGAATTTTTCCCTCTGGTGATTTTACCCAATTTGAAAACTTTAACATTGCAGATAAGGTTCGGATTGCACCTTCAGCATAATTATAGTAAGGTACATCACCTGCAGCTAAGATTTCTCTGTTAGTTATTCCTTCATCTAAACCCATCAAGCTTGCAAGCATTGTTTTTTTGTATTTTTTTGACATTTCAACAATGACAGTTGCAAGTTTATCATAATTCAAAGTTCCTGATGGAGTACACATGGAAATAACAGAACCTACTTTAGGATGCTTAAGAACTCGATCCAATACATTTCTAAAACGATTAAAGTCAGCATCACCAACGATATCAACTGGATTTCTAGAGCTTCCCCAAGGAGGAATCACAGCATCAATTTTTGGTCTAATAGAATCAATGTTTGCCATTTTGATTTTCATCTTAGAACAGGCATCAGTGGAAATGATTGCAGGACCTCCTGCATTAGATACAATTACAAGATCACCTCCCGATGGAAGTGGTTGTTTTGAGAAGGCAGTGGCATAATCAAATAGCTCCTCCATAGTATCAACTCTGATAGCTCCTGATTGTTTTAGGAGAGCATCATAGATTTCATCAGAACCCATAAGAGCTCCTGTATGAGACATGGCGGCTTTAGCACCTTCTGGACTACGACCTGACTTTAATACAAGTACAGGTTTTTTTAGCTTTTTAGTAATATTTTTACAAACTTTAAGAAATTCTTGACCATCACCCATGTCCTCAAGGTACATTACAATTACCTGAGTCTGTTTGTGTTCGGCTAACATTTTGAGAACATCAACCTCGCTCATTGCAGCTTTATTTCCAAGACTTACAACTGCAGAAAAACCAATTCCTTGTGCACTTGCATCTTCAACAAGAGCTGCGCAAATTGCTCCGCTTTGAGAGACAAGTGCAATTTTTCCAGACTTTGGTGTAACCTTTAGAAATGTAGAGTTCATCATTGTTTTTGGATCAAGATTCATGACACCTAGACAGTTTGGACCAATGATTTGAATTTTGTATTTTTTAGCAATATCCTTTATCTGTTGTTCTCGTTTAGCACCCTCCTCATCTACTTCTTTAAAACCTGCAGTAATGATGATAACTCCTTTAACCTTTTTCTTTCCACATTCTTCTAGAACATCTGCAACCAAAGTATTTTTAATTACAATCACTGCAAGATCAATAGCTTTTGGAACATCCAAAACTGTCTTGTATGCTTTTTTGTAAAATACCGTTTCTCTTGTGGGGCTAATTGGAAAGACAATTCCTTTGAATCCATTCATAATGTTTGATGTTATGGTAGCACCCACACTTCCTCTCTTATCAGATGCACCAATAATGGCGATGGACTTTGGAGATAAAAAGACAGATTCTGCCATCTAATTGGAGATTAAGAATTTTGTATAATAAAGTTATTCATAGAAATTTCCGATCTATGATTTTCAACTTCCAAGCATTTTCCCGGCCAGATTTTCTTTTCTTGGAACCCAAGATATGCTTAGATTTGGTATTTTTCCTATTATTTCCCATGCCTCACGAGCAAGTTCACGTAGTCGCTCATTATTGATAGCAAATTCATGATTTAGCTGAGAAACAGTATTTTTTGAGTCACTGAAAATTTTGATCTCATCATTTGAATTTACAAATTTTTTTAATGCTGCAATAATAGCTAAATATTCTGCCTGATTGTTGGTGATTTCTGGTTTTTTTTCATAGAAAGATTCGCCCGTTTCTTTTACAAAATACCCAAAACCGCCATTTTGTCCTCCTGAACCATCTACATATACGCTAATTGCCATGTTTGTACAACCTTGTCATTTTTACACTTAGATTTACAATTATCATATAGATAACTGTGGATATACATTGCGATATAATGGATGCAAGATAAGGATCATAATCAATTGATAAAAAGTAATACTGTAATGACCATCTAGCTATTGTGTATACAACTTCAGAAATTCCAAGAGAGGTTATTATTTTTATTAAATCATTTCGAAGTTTTTGTGTATCACATTTTCCTGATTCTAGACGATATTTTTTTCTATTATCTAAATAATAGAGTCCTCCAAAGGTGGAAAAATAAAACAAATAATCAAAAATTAAAGTATACGTTGTATTCACATAATTTTCTTGTCCCTCTAGGCTTTGAGCAATTAAAGAGGAAAAAATTATTGAAACAGCAAAAGCAATCAAAATATTTTTGTTTAGTTGAAAGTATTCTTGTAACATCACTTATCTCAAATTTTGTTACAATTAAACTAAGACTAGTCTAAAGTAATTTTTAAAAATATTAGTAATCCTGCTAGCTCGGCAATTCCTACACCTAGCATATATGGAAAAATTTCATTTGAGAATAATTGGTCCATTGAAAAATATGCTAATCCACCAATAATATTATGAAGAAAAAGCATACTTGTTACTACAATCATCCCTAAAGGAAGTTGGGCTTTTGTTTTACCATACATTTTCCCAAAAATGAAAATTAAAACTCCTAGAACTATCATATTTGCAATTGAGACTATAGATAACACTAGTGATGTCGATTCCATTTAGAGAAAGAAACCTCCAGAGCGCTTATTTACTTTTATCCAATTTAGTCTCAATTTCTTCAAATGTCTCCATATTTACTTCTAAAAAATTAGAGATAAAATAAGTGACTGCATATTTTTCTCCAATTTTTGTAATCAGATTATTTTTTTCAAGAATTTTGATATGATGCTGTATGGCTTTATAGTCAAGGCTCAGAGATTTGGCAAGCTGATTTATGTTCAAAGGAGTTTCTTTTAGAGATGAGATGATTCTCAGTCGATTTAGTCCTCCTCGTGAACCCGCAAAAATATACCAAAAAAGTCTCTTCACATCAGGATCATTTGCCAATTGTTATCACATTCTCCCCGATTTCACTAAAAGGTATTGTTTGAAAAATTCAAAAGAAAGCTAGAAAGTATAAAATACATAAACAAGCTAATTTCTTTGAATTAATCTCATGATGTTAAACTATGACGCTCCGCTTTACAGGCCTCCTTCCGAAGCTAGATCTTTAATTTTTCAAGTTACGTTAGGCTGTTCATTCAACGAGTGTTCATTTTGTGATATGTATAGGTCAAAAGAATATTCTGAACGACCCTGGGAGGAGATAAAATCAGAGATAGATATGATGACAGCAATAGTGCCAGACACTACAAGAGTTTTTTTGGCAGATGGAGATGCATTGAACCTTGATGCAGAATACATGGTAAGAATTGTAAAATACATTTATGAAAAATTTCCCAAACTTGAACGAATTTCTTGCTATGCAATGCCAATGAACATCTTAAAGAAAACACCTGAAGAACTAAAAAAAATGCATGATGCCGGATTAACCATGTTCTATTTGGGCATAGAAAGTGGTTCTGATATTGTTTTGAAAAAAGTCACAAAAGGGGCAACATCTAAGACAATAATCAAATCAGTAAACAAGGCAAAGAATGCAGGTTACACAATGTCATGTATGGTAATTTTGGGACTTGGAGGTAAAAAATATTCTACCGATCACATTCAAGGGACAGCTGATGTAATTAATGCCTGTTCACCTCAATACGTTGGAGCTTTGACTCTTTATTTGGAAAATGGAATCAAAGATGAATTTTTGAAAAAATTTGAAGGTGAGTTTTCTAGACTTAATGATGATGAGGCGTTAAATGAGTTAGAAGAGTTACTTGCAAAAATTGATACAAAGGAGGAAATAATATTCAGAGCAAATCACGGTTCTAATGCATATACAATAAAGGGGACATTTCCGCAAGACAAACAAAAAATGCTAGATCAAATAAGATGGATGAAAGAACATCCAGAAATTGTGAGACCGCAGGGATTAAGAGGATTTTAAATTAAATTATTTTGATTGAGATAAACAACTTTGAAAATGCTAACATTGTAATCCCCTTTGAAAATTTTGATAGTTTCATCCCCTTCAACATTTAAAACTCTGAATTTGTATTCGTAAGAACCATCTTCATTCACATCAGTTTGGGCAAATTGAACTGCTTCCCCATCTTTGTAAATCTGGATGATTACAGGGTAGCCTGATACTGCATTTTCTATTTTTCCTTCAATAAATCCCCAAGGCAAAGAATTTTCTTCTGGTGCATGAAATAGAAGAGTAGTTTTTTCTATCCCAATTATCCCATCTATTGGAAAGTATTGGGTTTGTGGTTGGTGTGTATGAGAATTTACTTGAATTTGTCCTTGATGAGGATGAGCAGAAACATATGACATGGAAGAGAAAAGAATCACTAGGCTAAGTATGCATGTTGCTAGAATCATCCTATTTTCCATGCTCTCTGAATAACAAATGGTGATTTAATAATTACTATAGATTGTCAATGACTTCCTTTAGAGTTTCTGGCAATTCAGGTAACTCAGTATGACTTTCATTATTTTCTAGGACTTCCGGACCAATTCTTCGTACTCTTTGAGTTCCAATTAGAGTGTCAATGCTTCTTTGAATATCTTTTTCCGAAAGAATTTGGGCTAATTTTTCTAAGACTTCCCCTTCATTTTCATATTTTTTTATTGCATATTGGACTAGTATCATTTTTTCATTACTTGAATAGTCTGTCATTTGAAAACTTCATGTGATTCGATCTAAAAAACATTTTCTAGTTATGATAATATTTTTTTTAGATCATCTATCTTTGGGATTCCAGTAAACTCTAGTTTTTCGTCTTTGACCAAACCAGGAGCCATAAAAATAGGATATTTTTCTAGATAGTCTGGTCGTGTGGTCACATCTATCAAATCATAGGATACACCTAGATCATCTAACATTTTTTCAAGTACTTTACAATTAGAACAACCGGGAGTTGTAAGAATCTCAACTTTCATTTCTCTGTAAACTGATCTGGATTTTGCTCAAAGGCCCATCTGCAAGTTGCACAACAAAATCGATATTCTTTTCCTTTGTGAATTAGAGGCTCGCCTTTTTTTACTTCCATCCCACAAACAGGATCTATCATGTATTTGATTTATTTTTGTGGCTAAAATACCATATGATTGGCAATGTGATTAAACCTGCAAATAATATTGGAGCAAATTCTTGCGGAATCTGCGAATTAAATTCATGAGTATGTTGTCCGACATGAAATTCAGGAGGCAGAAAGGTCATTGACACCAAATTATTCCACACAATGTGGATTACTGTCGACTCATACCACTCATGCCCTCCAGGAATTCCTTGAATTATCAGAAATGCCCCTATTACAATTAGCATCCAACCCGTAATTTTTTCAATGTTTTGCCTACTTGCGGTTATTCCTTTTGTTGCATTTACTCCAATTATCGCAAGAACTGAGAGAAGTATCAAAGGAATTGCTCGACCTACTCCATGCACCACTCCTAGGCTTGCGCCAATTTCTGCACTTCCAGTACTTGCAACATAAATCAAAAGCCAATAGAACATTGGATTTGGACATCCAACTCCCGCATTTCCCAGTAATAATCCCATGAAAAATGATTTGGAGTAATCTCCACGATTTTGAATAAATTTTGGTGTTCCTGAGTATGTTGGTAATTTTAATTCTAATAATTTTAGTTGAGATAGACCAAATAGAAACGCGGCAACTCCTGCTATCAAAAACATGTAAATTGAAATTTGATCAAGGTCGGCGGTCTGACCTAAAATACCGATTCCCAATCCATAAAACATGATGGTTATTGTAAGTCCTGCTCCAAACAATAATGCCATAAAAAGTCCTTTTTTCCCGCCTTTTCCCATACTAAGAGGAATGATTATGAAAACCAGTGGTAATGTACAAGGTAAGATGATCATGGATAATCCTGCCAGATAAGATATTACAAGCCATGAAGGATAAGATAATTCATGTCCCGCACTTATTGCAGTATCATTGGTAATTCCAAAAATGCCTCCAACAAAAATCAAGGAGAAAAGAAAAAATGCAATAAGAATGAGAGATTTTTTTGCAAATACTTGGCTTGACACATATTGGTTGGAGTGTTCAAATATTTAATCTGACCACATAATGAAATCAGTAATTGGTTTATTCTAAAATTTTTTGTTAGTCATAATTTTAAACTCAATTCTTCGCCATTGTCAATAGGTAAGGTTACAGATTTTATCAAAGGGTTTTTTCTAACATGTTCTACATATGGTTTTGTAAATTTTTGAAATCTTTCTGGAAATAAAATATTGTCTGCTGCAATCAATCCTCCTTTTTTCAAAATTGGAAAAACATTATCAAAATATTGAATGTACCTTTCTTTGTCAGCATCAATAAAAATAAAATCAAAATATTCCTTACCTTGTAGTTTATCGTTTATTGAAGAAATAACATCCAAAGCATCACCATGATGGATTTCAATTAAATCACTTAATCCCGTATCTTCAAAATTTTTCTTTGCACGTTCTATCTTTTTTTTATCGTGATCAATGGTGATAATCTTGCCATTGTTTTTTGAAATGGCATCTGCAAACCAAATTGTAGAATAACCAGTAGACATTCCTATTTCAAGAATATTTTTAGCTTTGATACTTTGTAAGAGCATATTATAAAAAATTCCAGTATCTCTTCCTATTGCTAGAACTTTTTCAGAGTTGGGAGTTTGATTTGGATATTCTTGTTCTAGTTTTTCCTGTTTTTCAATTCTGTTTAGCACTTGTTCAATTTTAGAATCAATCATATCTATCAAATGAAAGATATTGTAAAATAATTAGGTTATTGAAATTTTGGCCTTGAAATTAATTTCAATAGAAGAAATTTGAAATGTATATTTCGATTATATAGTTGAATTGTAGATTGGTGAAAAATTATATCATGATAAATTAATTAAACAATGGACACGCCTAAAATGAATATTTTATGATCTTAAGGTCAACTATTTTTCTTAGCTTCTGTTAGATCTGAATATACCATTTTAAATCATGGATGAGGGGACAGACACAAATTTAGTCATTGACATGGATTTTGAGGAATTTATCATGTCGATGGGATTCTTTCAAAGATGAATTATTTTTGATTCATCTTTTAGGATTTTTTATTAATTTTTAAAAAATAAACTGCAATAAATTCTTCCTATCAGCTCTTAAGTTTTTCACACTCAATAAGAGAGTCTCGCAATTTTCCATTATTGTGAAATTTATCAAGTGGGTTAAGATCTAATGCAATATTATAACACTTGATTGCATCTGGGTACCTCTCCAAATTTTTGAAGGTATGACCAAGGTTTTGCCACGTCAAAATATCTTTGTTATTGATTTGTAGAGTTTTTTGATAAAAAGTCAGAGCCAAAGTAAAATTTCCTAGATTATATTGAGCATCACCTTTGGTTGCCCAACCATCATGATCACTAGGATTAAGCTTTATCATTTCATTTCCATAGGACAATAATTCATCCCATTGTCCTAACTTTGTAGCCTCTAAGGCCTTTTTTCTCCAATATTTTCTATCCTTTTTTCTTAACACCAATCAATGGTTTTTTAGTAAAAATTTATGAATATTCCTCTATTACCTGTAAAGTGTAATACTTGTCTGAAAATAATGTGACTCACACCAGATTAAATAAATTATTTTTTTAGGAATGAAATGAGTTTTACTGATTGCCCCAGATGTGCAAATCAAGGACTGATGATGCCTTTAAAAAAAGAAGATAATCGTTATGTTTGTGATATGTGCAAATCAGTTTATCAAGAGGAAAATTAGAGAATAAATTTGTGTAAGAAATCAGCAGAGTTTTTTAACACTCATGGTCATTTCCTCAAAGTATTTTTAATAATTAGATAATCCAGTGATTTCTTGATTACTCTACCTTGAGAGTTCCCTTCATCCCTGCATCAAAATGACCAGGAACATGGCATGCTATTACATAAGATCCTTCTGTAAGATTCATTACATCACTTTCACCAGATTCTTCTCCATGAACTTCTTCTATCTCAAAGAGAATGTTTTCTTCAATGGTTTTTTCATCTTCTACCAATTCAGCTTTTTCAATTATCTCATGCTTAGAAGTTTCATAGACCACTAACTCATGTTCCCCTATACCTTTGTTCACCAAAACAAATTTGGTGTTTCCAGGATTAACATGTATTTCAGAAGGATTGAATTGGAATTCTTTTGCAACTATGGTAACCACTTGAACCCCGTCAACTATTTGTACTTCAGATGGAAGAAGTATTGTATTTTCAATTTCATTTTCATCAATCTTGCATTCTCCTTGATGTTTCATGGCCATATGTTGAGAATTTAGATTACACATGTTCCCGTATGTTATTCCATCCACTCCACAAATTGGAGTCCAATCTAGTGTACATGCAATAACAGGTTTTTCACTTTGCCAACCTCCACGCTGTATTAATTTTTCAACAGAGTATGAATTAACGCAAATTGGTGTGGCGTCACTCGACTTGAACAAAATTTGTTTTCCTTCAGGACAGATAATATTATCAACTGAAATTCCAGCATATTTTTGTTGCAGGGGTCTGAGATATTGTTTCATTACTCCGTCCATAACACACACTTTTCCAGCATATGCACCTGGGCCACACCTATCATCTAAAACGCAAAGGTCATCTAATGTCGTAAAACCTGGAGCACACATTCCCATGTATGACATATGATGATTTCCCATCATCATTTTTTGATTGTGCATTCCAGGCCTATCTCTCAATTCCGGGTTTGTGCTTTTTTCATCATTTGTAGAGGTATTATCATCGGCAAACGAAAAATTGGAGTTTGCAACAAGAATTATGGAAGTTAATAAAATTAAAAAGAATAACAGATACTTCATGTTGACTTTTGAATTTTGTCATATTTAAACAGGGAATACCCTATTCAAAGTTTCATTTGGGAAAAAAACGAGAACATGAATTAATTGATGTGTCTGGTCTAGGGTTTTCATGTTCCCGTATGATTGTTAAATGCAAAAATAGATCATAAACATTGGTCAGCTTTCTAGCTTACCTGTGTTATGATTTCTTTATGGCATCCTATGAACAGGTATTTCCATCAATAAGTATGAAAACCAACAATACAGATTGGAACAAAATGGTTCATTCACCATTCAAAAAGGTTGTAAAATTTGATCTTATTTGCATGGGAATAGGCAATCATGATTGGAATTGGTGCAGGAGTATAACTTTTGCTAGTGGTTTTTTTGGCTAGCAACAAAAATTTTTTGTATCCAAACATTTCAAACTTTATGATTATTTTTTGGGGGTAGAAATTCATTTCTTAGGAGATTGGAGCCTTCAAATTGCAACAAAAATATTTAGAGCTCAAAAATTTGTCAGATTTGGTTCCATAATTTTCACCAAGTAAAAATAAATTCCAACATAAAATGTATTTTTTGCCGTCATAAGGTTTGTAGGCAAAACCTAGTTGGTCAACCCATACGGAAAGAAAAACCTTCAAGAATTATATAATAATTCAAAAACAATTTTAAAAATTTTGATCACAAACGATATTCAAGTTTTTGAAAAAATTTAATTTTGGCATTTTCTGTGTTCTGGATTATCAAGACAATTTGGCCCTCCGCCGCCAGTACCACCGCCAGTTTGATCTATATCAATTGAAGTAACACTGAAAGATTCATCATATTCTACATTATTCCCAAGACCAATAATGGAAAAAGTCAGAGGAGGAACGTCTTTTGTTGTTTGGTTTATAGAACAT
>Ga0210130_1000009_pt1 | contig 30617 bp, 49 predicted proteins | sample White_ThreeSqC_D_2_FD_185591 | JGI IMG/M metagenome (GOLD analysis project Ga0210130, IMG submission 185591) | Wetland microbial communities from the San Francisco Bay, California, USA, that impact long-term carbon sequestration -... | ecosystem: Environmental > Aquatic > Marine > Wetlands ...
AGTATATACACTGAGCGCCAGGTGTCAACATTTATTTTGCCCAGGAGATTGACAATAATTATCGGGTAATATATAGCTGGAGATATTGGAGGCTATATGCCGCTCAAAGTCGGCTCATCGCGCGAAACCATCAGCCAAAATATCGCCGAGTTGGTGCGCGCCGGCCATCCACAACAGCAGGCCAGCGCCATCGCCTACAAACAGGCGGGCAGATCCACATCCCAGCAGGACGAGCAGCCCAGCCGCTATTACTCTATCGCCCACCTCTCGGAGCACATCTCCGAGACGCCCGAGGGCTATCTAATCTGCGAGCGAGTGCCAATCACCCGCGCTGGCGAACTGGTCTATTCCCCTTCTGAGGTACCGGTGGACGCTGGCGCGGACGGCACTATTGTCGTCACGCGCACCATCGAGGACATCCGAGATCTGGAGACCATCGCCAGTTTCGAGGGCAAGCCGATCACGCTTACCCACCCGGACGATTTTGTGACGCCGGAGAACTGGCGCGCGTTGGCCATCGGGGTGGTGCAAAACGTTCGACCCGGCGAGGGCGACCTCGCGGAAACGCTGCTGGCCGATCTGCTCATCACCGACATGGAGGCCATTCAGGCGGTTCGTGAACGGCGACTCCGCGAGGTGTCCTGCGGCTACGAGGCCGAATATCTACAGATAGAGCCCGGCGTGGGCCGGCAGAGAAATATCCGAGGCAATCATGTCGCTTTGGTCCCCTCCGGTCGGTGCGGGGCCGAGTGCGCAATTTTCGATCATGCCCCCGAGGGGGCGGGAGGTGATATGATGGACTCCAACCAGGGCAAGACCACCAACAAGGCCACCGACAAGGCCACCCTCAAGGAGCGCATCCTGCGAATCTTGGGGCACTCGCTCGACCAGGCCATGGAAGAGCCGCCGCCGGACAAGCAGGAGCCCTCCAAGGATCAGGAGCCCAACCTGGAAGCCGTGCTCGCCTCCATCATGGAGAGGTTGGACAAAATCGAGGCCGCCATGGCCGGTCAGAGCATCAACCAGGATGAGACTGAACCCGACATGGGCAACGACATGGCCACCGGCAACGGCGAGGGTGAAGTGGTGGAGGTCCTCGCCCAGGCCATTGCGGCACTGGCCGGCAACGAGCCCGACGCCAAGTCGGAGACGGTCACTGTGGATGCCGCCACCATGGCTCGCGCCGAAATCCTGGCCCCAGGCATCCCCAAGGGCGAGGACTTGCAGGGCCGGGCTCTGCGGCAGGCCCACGCCACGGCGGACGGCAAGCGGGTGATCGACGGCCTGCTGTGCGGCAAGGACATGGCTACGCTGGGCGATGCCGAGAGGGACATCCTCTTCGTGGCCGCCGCCCAGGGCATGGCGGCCGTGCGCCGGAGTCAGCAGCGCTCTAGCGACAGTGCCATGCGCGATGCTCTATCGCATCTGCACTCGGGGCCGGTGGACGCCACCAAGCTCAACGAGATCAACGCCAAGCACTACGCGGCTGCGCGCCGCTAAAGGAGTAGACATGACCAGTTTCCTCTTCAGCACTCCCGCTGGTGTGCCGGGTGACATCACCCGCCAGCAGTACACCATCGTCGAGTCCGGCCTTCTCAACCAGGCCAAGGTGCCTACGGCCTTCGGCGCGCCGGTCAAACTCGTGCTCGGGCGCTTTGAGGCCATCGAGGCTGCCGACACCGCAGCCGACTTCGCCGGCATCCTGAGCCGCCTGGCTCCCAGCATCGGGGGGGCCATCGACGGCGTTTTCGGGCCCGGCACGCCCAACCCGGACGCCACCCAGGGCATCATCGTCAAAGGCTATTGCAACGTGCGCTGCGCGATCGGCACTCCCGTGCGCGGGGCCCCCGTCTACATGAGGGTGGTCCCCGACACGGGCAAACTCGTGGGCGACCTGGAGGCCACTGCCGACGGCGTCAACAACGTCCTGCTGCCCGGCGTCACCTGGGCGGTGGATGGGGCGGACGCCGACAAGACCGCCGAAATCCGGTTCCTCTAAACCGCGTAGGAGAGGATTAAGATCATGCGACATGACATCTTCCACATCCAGGACGCCATCCAGTCGCCTCCGAAATTCCGGGGTGGTGCTGGCCGTCGGCTTCGGTTTATGGACGCTCCCAACCACCGCTTCCTGGACTCGACGCTGGCCTTCTTCGTCAACCAACTCAACAATCTGGACCCAAGGCTCTACGAGCCTCTCTACGCCGTCACCTGGGGCCGCGACATCAAGCTGCGGCCCGGCATCACCCTGGCCAACGAGAGCACGAGCTTTCTGAGGTCGACCATCGGCGGCGTGGGAGGCCAGTCCGCCACGGGAAAGCCCTGGCTGGCCATCGACGGCAACACCCTGGCCGGCGTCTCCATCGACGGTGAGCAGATCACCACGCCCCTGCGGCCCCTGGGGCGCGAGGTCAGCTACACCAGCATCGAGATGGAGCGCTCGCAGCTGCTCAACCAGCCCATCGACGCGGCCAAATTCGACGCCCTCAACGTGCTCTACCAGATGAGCACCGATGAGATGGTCTACGTCGGCGATCTGGACGTGGGCGCGACCGGCCTGATCAACAGCCTCCTGGTGACGGCGGCTTCCGTGGCCCTGGGCGGTGGTGGGCAGACCTTCTGGTCCACCAAGACCCCGGACGAGATCCTGGCCGACGTCAACGAGATGATCACCGCCGCGTGGCTAGCCTCGGGGTACGCGATTTGCCCCAACAAGCTCCTGCTGCCCCCCACGCAGTACGGCTACATCGCGTCGCAAAAGGTCAGCGACGCCGGCAACGTGAGTATCCTCAAGTACTTGGAGGACAACTCCATCAGCCTGCGCGTCAACGGCTCCGCTCTGGACATTCAGCCGCTCAAGTGGCTTAGCGGAAGGGGTGCCGGCGCAACCGACCGGATGATGGCCTACACCAACGACCTCGACCGGGTGCGATTCCCGATGGTCCCCATCCGACGGGAGACCCCCTACTACCAGGGCATCCGCTTCAGCGCTCCCTACATCTGGGCCTACGGCGAGGTGGAGATCGTCTACCCGGAGACCCTGATCTACCGGGACGGCATCTAGGCCGTAAGGAGTGATTTTATGCGAGTAAGATTTCACCGCGCCGTCAGCATTAACGGCGTGCTGTATCGCATCGGCGAAGAGGCCGAGGTGGGGGCACCTGACTGGTTCGTTCGCGCGTTGATTAAGGACGGCCAGGCGACGAGGCTAGGCGACGAGCCCAAGCAAAAGCTTTCGATTCGCCCCCCCTCCAAGACCGATAAGCCGGCCGAGACTCCGAAGCCGGCCGACGACGAAGCGCAGGGCGACGAAAACGAGCCCATCAAGACAATCCATGACGTGTTCGCCGGCGACGAAGAGCAGGGCGAAGAAAACGAGCCCATCAAGCGTGGCCGTGGCCGGCCTCGCAAGGACGAGTAGTGGACATCGCTCAATTTCGCCAGGCCTTCCCGGAGTTTGCCGACGTGGCGCGTTATCCGGGAAGCCTGGTCTCTTTTTGGGCCGCCATCGCCGAGCAACTGGTGTCAGCCGATCGCTTTGGCGACCTGTGGACCCATGCGGTCAATCTCCACGTCGCGCATCACCTGGCCATGGCCATCGCCAACCAAGAGGCGGCAGAGCAGTGCGCCGTGCCCGGCGCCAAAAACATCATGGGAGGCGTAACCAGCAAGGCTGTTGGCTCTGTCAGCGTCTCCTACTCCGACAGCCTGGCCCAGGCGTCGGAGCAGAACGGCAGTCACTGGAACCTGACAACCTACGGCGTCCAGTACCTCAACCTGGCCAGGATGATCGGCCAGGGATGCGTGCAGATCGCATAACCATGGCGATTCCATCCACCGTCAAGATCGTCAAGGATGGCGTGGAAAAGTTGATGCTGTCTCTGGCTGCACTAGACCGCGATAGGGTACGGGTGGGAGTGCCCAGCAAAGCATCTGGTCGCCAGGATGAGGATTATCAGACCAACGCTGCGTTGGCCTACCTGCATGATCGCGGTTCGCCGGGTGGCAGAATCCCGGCCCGCCCGTTCCTCATTCCCGGCATCAGATCGGTTCAGGACAAGATTGATGCTGTCCTCGGGAAGGGCGCAAAAAACGCCCTGGACGGCAAGGGCAACGCAGAAGTCGAAAAATCCCTGACCCGGGCTGGACTGGTGGCCCAGGCCGGCATTAAGAAGTACATCGTGGCTGGAAATTTCAAACCCTTGAGCCCCGTCACCATCATCATGCGCCAGCTTGGTGGCTTTGCCGGCACTAAGCCGCTCATCAGGACCGGCCAGCTACTCAACAGCATCAACTACGTCATCAGGCGTAAGGGCCAAAGATGATGGCGAGACTGGACGTCTCCAGCATCCTGATGGACCCGGACTTCGCGGACCAGGCGACCTTAATCAGGCGGACGTCCTCCATCAATTCTTTTGGCGAGCACGTCTTGGCTGAGACCTCGACCGTGATCACCGCCGTGGTGCAGACTGGAGACCCCGAGATGCTGGCCCGGTTGCCGGATGGGGCCCGGCTCTCCGACACCATCCAGGTTTGGTATCGCGGACTGCTTCAAGCCGCGCAGCCCGGCGGGTATGCCGATGTGATACTCTGGAGAGGCAAGCGGTACCAGGTGCACAGCGTGATCGAGGACTTCGTCAACTACGGGGCAGGATTCACCTCGGCTATTTGCCTCCTGGAGCCGGTCAGTGTCTAACACCAGCGCCACGGGTGGATATCTGACGCCGGGAATGATTGCCCCTGACGAGGACCAAACGCTCAGGCGATTTTTGCAACGTCTTCTCTCGGGCGTCACCGGATTGGTCGGTGATATGGTTCGGCCAATGTGGCAGACCAATCCGCCCCCGGTTCCCGCGATCGACGTCAATTGGCTGGCTTTCAGTGTCGATAATCAGAGACCGGACGCCAATCCCTACCAGCGGCAGACTGACGACGATGGGATGCTGCTCGTCCGCCATGAGGATTTAGATCTCCGTTGCATTTTTTACGGGCCCAACTGCCAAAAAAATGCAAACCTGCTCAGGGACGGCCTCTATGTGGCGCAAAACCGAGAGAGACTTTTCCTGGCTGGAGTGGCGGTGGTCGGTGTCTCTGATACGATGCACGTGCCAGAGTTGATCAACGACCGCTATTTCGACCGGGCCGATATCACCATTTCGATGCGCCGGGAGATTCGGCGCGATTACCAGGTGCTGCATTTTCTTGGTGCCGCCGGCACGGTCGAGGCAAACCGAGAAGAAGCGTTAATCACCGAGGACTGGTCTACTCCAGCCCTAAGCGAATAGAGGGAGGTTGACATGGCCAATGGTCTCAACATCGGACGGCTGGTGCGAGTTGCGGTAAACCTCGCACCTCTGGCCGCTTCGCGCCGAGGCTTCGGGACGCTCCTGATCCTGGGCGACTCGGACGTTATCGACGGCCTCGAGAGGCTGCGAGTCTACACCGCCCTGGATGAGGTCGCCCAGGACTTCGGCCTTCTGGCTCCCGAGTACCTGGCTGCGGCCTTGTACTTCGGCCAGTCTCCCCGGCCCAATCAACTCATGATCGGGCGCTGGATGCGGACGGCTTCCACCGCCCTGCTGCGCGGTGGCATTCTCACCATCGCCGAGCAGGCCATGTCCGAGTGGACCACCATCATCGATGGGACGTTCACCATCACTGTGGACGGCGGTTCGCCCCAGAACGTGACCGACCTGGATTTCTCGCTCGAGACCACGCTTGACGGCGTGGCCGCTGTAATCACCGCCGGCATGGTGGGCGCGGTCTGTACCTGGACCGGCTCGCGTTTCGAGATCCGCAGCGTGAGCACCGGTGCCACCGCAAGCCTCAGCTATGCCGAGCACCTGGCCGGCGGCACGGCGTTGGAAGACAAGATCAAGTGCAGCGCGACCACCGCAACGTCCTTGGTGCAGGGCTACGACGCCGAGGCCCCCGATTACGCCGTGGACGTCCTGGCCGAGAAGTCGGCGGTCTGGTACGGCGTGACATTCGCGGCTGCCACTATGCCCACGCCGGTGCAGCTTGTTGCCGTGGGCACCTACATCGAGAGCCTGCTGCTGAGCCGCATCCTGGGCGTGACGGAGACGGATACCAGGGTGCTGGACTCGACCTATGACGCCGACCTGGCGAGCGTCTTCAAGGCCCTGGGCTTCCGGCGTACCTGCGTCCAGTACAGCGCCAACCCCTACGCCATTTGCTCGCTCATGGGACGCGCATTCTCGGTCAATTTCGCGGCCAACCGGTCCACGATCACGCTCATGTACAAGCAGGAGCCTGGCGTGGTGGCCGAGGGCATCACGGAGACCCAGGCCCAGACGCTCAAGGCCAAGCGTTGCAATGTCTTCGTCGCCTACCAAAACGACACGGCCATCATCCAATACGGCGTGATGAGCGGGGATGCCTATTTCGACGAGGTCCACGGGCTGGACTGGTTCACCGACGCCCTGCAAAACGCGGAGTACAACCTGCTCTACCAGAGCAAGACCAAAATCCCGCAGACCGACGCCGGGCAGAACCAGCTCGTCAACGTAGCCGCTAGCGTCTGCAATGAGGCCATCAACAATGGCCTTGTCGCGGCGGGCACCTGGAACGCCGACGGCTTTGGCCAGTTGGAGCGAGGCATGTTCCTGGGCCAGGGCTACTACATCTACACGCCGCCCATGGCCGCGCAGGACCAGGCCACCCGGGAGCAGCGCATCGCGCCGCCCATCCAGATCGCGCTCAAGCTGGCCGGCGCCATCCATGAACTAGACGTCCAGGTGGACGTCAACAGGTAGAGGGAGAGACCATGAGCACTTATTCTTTCCTGGATGTCGTCGCGGCCATTTCCGGTCCAGGCGGATCCATCAACCTGGCGGCGGGGGCTGGCGCGGCGGAAGAGGGCATCACCATCGAGCCAATCAACGACCAAAACGTCATGACCATCGGCGCGGACGGTGAGGGCATGCACAGCCTCTCGTCGGACTTCAGCGTCCGCGCCACGATTCGGCTGCTCAAGACGTCTCCAATCAACGCCCAGTTGCAGGCTCTGTACAACCAGCAGGTGCGCTCATCGATCCTGCACGGTCGAAACACGATCACCGTCCGCGACATTGCGCGGGGCGATGTCATCACTCTGGGTCAAGCCGCCTTCGCGCGCCGTCCAACCGTGACGTACGCCAAAGAGGGCGGAATCATGGAATGGACCTTCGACGCGATCAAATCCGATACCGTCCTTGGTGTCGGGACGCCGGAGATCTAGCCCATGGAAATCGAAATTGGCGGCAACCTTTATCGCCTGGGCCAGCTAAGCGCTCGGGAGCAGTTCCACGTCGTGCGCCGACTTGCTCCGGTGATCGGCGGTCTAGTCCCGGCGATGCAGGACAAGTCGGTCGGGGCCGAAAACCTGGTGGAGGCCCTGGGTCCGATTGCGGACGCCATCGCGCATATGAGCGACGAGGACGCCGACCGGTGCATATTCGGCCTCCTGCGCGCCGTCACCCGCAAGCAGCCAAAGGGGGCTGGCTGGAGCCCCATCACGACTCCTGGCGGTGGGACCCAAATTATGTTCGACGACATCACCATGGAGCACATGCTGCGCCTGGCCTGGGAGGTCCTCAAGCACAACCTCTCGGGTTTTTTCGCCGCGCTCCCCTCGACTTCTCCCGACGAGGCCCCGAAACCAAGCGCCACGTAACCTGGGTCTCGATGCCGAGCGGCGAGGACTGGCTTTTAAGGCCGGTGCTGCGGGGATTGTGCCGTTACGAGAGCATCATTGATGGGACTCTCACCCTCGCGGACGTGGCGGACCTCAACGACGCGCTGGACGTCCAGGACGAGAACGAGTATCGATATCACGATGCCATGAGGTAGCGGGTTACCACCTACTCGCCGGGATAGCCTAGCCCAAGACCATCGCCGCTTCTGGGGCAAACAATGGCCAACGCCGAAACCATCAAGGAATTTCTCGTCGGGCTCGGGTTCAATGTGGACCAGGGCTCGATGCGTAAATTCTCTGGGGCGATCAAGACCGCCACGGGAGCGGTTGTTGGCATTGGTGCGGCCCTGGTGGCCGGGACTGCCTTGGTGACCAGATTCGTGGACGCCATTGCCGGCGAGTTGGACACGCTCGAAAATCTGGCCATCAAGTCGAATGTGTCAGCTAAGGCCATTCTGGAACTCGGGTATGCCGCCTCGCTCACCAATTCGGACACCGATGCGGCGACCAGGTCCATCGAGTCCCTAAGCCGTGCCATCGGCGATGCCTCCCTGGGCCTGGGCGAGGGGGCGAAGACCTTCCAATTTTTGGGCATCCGCATCCGCGACGCCAGGGGTCAACTCAAAACCGCTGACGTGGTGATGCGCGAGGTTGGCAACCGGATTCGCCGGTTCCCGATGCTCCAAAAAATGAACTTCCTCCAGCGGCTGGGGATAGACCCATCCCTCGTCACGGCATTGACCGAGGATATCTCTGACCTGCGCGGGGAATTCAGGCAGGTTTTTTCGACGCTCGAAATAGACGCCGATAAGGCGGCTTCATCTGCCAAAAATTTCCGCAACTCCTTGAAACAGTTGCTTTTCGTCCTCGATGCGCTGAAAAAATTCACGGCGTTGAGGCTGATGGAGCCACTGCGACAGGGCATAGATCAACTGCGCCGGCTGATCCTTAACAACCTACCGCGCATGAAGGACATTTTGCTGGCAAGCGTGGGAATCATCGTCAAAATCGGCACGGCTTTTCTTGGCGTGTCTATAAGGATTGGCCAAGCAATCGGCAAATTGATCGACCATTTTGTCAGGATAAACAAGGCGACTGATGGCTGGGCTGGTTACATTCTGGCTGCCGCTGCCGCTTGGAAGGTACTCAATCTTTCTTTCATCACTTCGCCTGTAGGCATCATTTTGACACTAGCTACTATTCTAGCGGCTCTATTTGACGACTTCCTAATTTGGAAAGAGCGCGGCGAAAGTCTGTTTGACTGGAGTGCGGCCGAAGGCGGCATCAACGCAATCATCAATATAGTCAGGGCTTTCGCCGATATTTTCATGGCGAGTATCGGCAACGCGATCAATGCTCTACGCGCTATTGTTTTGTTCCTCGTCGGAGATTTTGAGGGTGCATGGCAAGCGTGGCTTGATCTGCTGGCGGGAGCCGACAGCTATTTCCAGGGGCTTTTTGACTTGTTCCGGGGGCTAATCGACTTTATCAAGTGGGTAGCCGCGTTACTGCTTGGCGACCTTTCCGGGGCGTGGAAGGCAATCGGTGATACAATTGATTCCGTGATCGGAGGCATCACCAAGGCCATAGATGAGACCAAAAAGTTCTTTGGGCTCAAGGGCGAGACCAAAACGCAATCTCCGATTGGTGGCGTGGATGTTGAGACGGGAGCACTTCGTCCAACGCCCAGAACCAATCTTGACTCCAACCTCCAGCGCTGGAGCGAGCAACTGCTCGAACTAGGGGGACCAACTGAGCCGTTGATGGCCCCTGCGCTCATTCCTCCGTCTCGCCCAGACAGCATCATCATGGGCAGGGACAAGGTCGACCAGTCAATCTCACAGCGCACTGAGATCATCGTGCAGGGAAGCGTCGATCCAGAGGCTACCGCCCGAGCCGTGGCCGATCAGCAGGCACGAGTCAACTTCAACCTGGCGCGCAACCTCGCCACCGTGACGAGGTAGTTCCCATGGCCAACGCCACCTTCTTGCCTAACCGCGCGATTGGCCCTTTTGCCGCCACGGTGACAATGGAAGAGGTCTCCAACGATGACCTGGAGATCACCAAGCATCCGATCCAACTTGGGGCATCGGTAACGGACCACGCCTTCAAGCAGCCAGTGACCGTCACGCTCAATGTGATGTTCTCCGCTGACGATGCTCCGCTCCACGAGACATACGGCAAGCTGCTGGACCTCCAGGCCCAACGGACGCCATTCGGCGTGGTCACAGGCAAGCGTGTCCTAAAAAACATGCTGATCAAGACGCTGTCCCAGACGACAGACGCCGCCACCGAGACGGTCCTGGCCATCAAGCTGGACCTGCAAGAGATCATTATCGTGTCTCTCAGCATCGTGGGAGTACCTGAGCGGTCCCGTCAGGCCAATCCTGGCGTGACCGGCGCAACCGAGCGCGCCGGGCGCAAGTCTCCGGTCCAGGCCACCGAGCCCCGCTCGCGCAGCGCCCTGTCGACGCTCTTTGGAGGCGGATAGCATCATGTACGTGGTCTATCGCATTCCACTTGAGCCCACCCCCCAGCGCTTTGACATTGAGCTTGGCGGCCGAGCGCTGACCATGGAGGTGCGTTGGAACCCGGAGATACCGGGCTGGATATTGGATATCTACGACGCGGACACGGATGCGCCCTTGATTTTGTGTCTACCACTTATCACGGGTATCGACATGCTGGCCCAGCACCGCTACTTGGGTCTGCCAGGATCTATAGTTGTCACAACCGACGGCGATGATTTAGCTGTTCCAACAGAGTATAATCTTGGTGGAGACTCTAATCTTTTCCACGTGATAGACCAATAATAGTGACCACTTACCAGTACATTCGCCGCTGTAAACTGACCATTGAAGGTGGTTTTGGCAACCTGGATTTGTCTGCTCTCCGCATCAAATTCAAGGTGCGAAAGTCTGATATCCAAACGCCTAATAACGCGGAAATCCGAGTTTATAATCTTTCCAAACCGACGGTAAATCAAATTCGCAAAGAGTTTACGCGCCTTACTTTACAGGCCGGGTATGAGTCAAACTTTGGCACAATCTTCACCGGCAACATCATGACTTTCTCTCGTGGCCGGGAGGGCGTCGACAGTTTCTTGGACATCGCGGCTGGCGATGGAGACGACGCATATAATTTCGCGGTCGTCAACGCCACCCTGGGCGCGGGGGCGACGCGGGAGAATCAAATCAATGCCGCAGCCCAGGCCCTGGCCGGCTATGGCGTCACCCCGGGCTACACGTCGGAGATTGACGACAAGACCGGTCTGCCGCGAGGCAAGGTCCTCTTCGGCATGGGCCGGGACTACCTGCGCCAATCCGCCGATGCCGCAGGCATGACATGGAGCATCCAGGACGCCCAACTCCGCTTTCTCAACCAGCAGGACTATCTACCCGGCAAAACCGTGGAACTCAATAATAAGACCGGCCTGATTGGCCTTCCGGAGTTGACCACGGAAGGCATCAAGGCAAAATGCCTGCTAAACCCTTTGCTCTCAGTCAGCGGACGGGTTAAGATCAACGAGGCTGACGTTGCCGACGCCAAGCTTCCTGGCATCGGACAGATAGTGGCATTCGGGCTAGGGGCCAGCATTGCGAGTGACGGCATTTATCGCCTGCTTCAGATTGACCACGTGGGCGACACGCGAGGCAACGACTGGTATAGCGATGTGACTTGTCTCAACCTCGGGGAGGTGGGATTTTGAGCCGGCCGCCTGACAGCCTAGACGACCTCGAAGAGGCCATTCGCCGCTCGGCCACCGCTCAGCAGGCCCAGCTTTGGACGGCACTGCCTGGCATAGTGACCGCCGTGGACCTCTATTCGCAGACGCTCAGCGTGCAACCAGCCATCCAGGCCAAGGTGACAGACGAAAAAGGAGACGTCCTCGACGTCAATTTGCCGTTGCTGGTGGACGTCCCCATCGTCTGGCCCAGGGCCGGTGGCTTTGCCCTGACGCTACCGGTAGCCGTGGATGACGAGATCCTTGTCATTTTCGCGTCCCGCTGTATTGACTCCTGGTGGCAGTCCGGTGGCATCGGCGCTCAGGCCGAACTACGGATGCACGACCTGAGCGATGGATTCGCCGTACTGGCTCCCACGAGCCAGGTCAAAAAATTATCAAATGTCAGTCCCACCAACGTTCAACTCCGAAATGAGGCCGGAGACACATTCCTGGAGATCAACCCAACTGGCCAGATCAAAATCTTGGCCACTACGAGCGTCGAGATTGAGGCTCCCAACATCGACATGCGAGCGCAGACCAGGATACTCCTAGATGCCCCGCAGGTAAGCATCGACGGGACGCTTTCCCAGTCCGGCGGTGCCATCAACCTCAACCCGACGCTGATGACGGTTAATGGTCCAGCCACGTTCAACTCGTTGTTGCGGGCGAACAGCGGATTGCTGGTCTACGGGGGCGCTGATCTTAATGGGGATGTGACTGTTTACGGCAACCAGCAAAACTACGGGGAGCTTAGAGTATCTGGGTATATTTATAGCGGAGCGATAAATCTGCGGCTACACCGCCATGGCGGACTGCCACAGGGTGCTCCGCCTGGAAGTTTCATTACCGGGATTCCGATCAACTGATGCGTTACCGCAAGCTAAGCGACCTCGGAGACATGACATTTGGGTCCGGCGGGATCAATTTCCACCGGGACTCGCCGGAGGGCGTGGCGCAGGCCGTTTGGACCAGGTTGCGGCTCTGGGCCGGCGAGTGGTTTCTGGATATCGACGAGGGGATGCCGTACCAGGATGCGGTCCTAGGCACGGGCACTAGGGAGACAATCGAGCCGGCCATGCGCCAACGCATCCTGGAGACGCAGGGCGTGTTGAGCATCGAGGAGTTTGCCCTGTCGATAGACCCCGAAAATCGCGTGGCATCTATTGAGGCGGTAATCAACACAGAGTTCGGTTCCACCGGTCTGGCGGAGGCGATCTAATGGCCATCGGCGACCTGATCTATGTAGACCCCGAGGGGATGCACTATCCGGATTATCCCACCGTCCTGGCGTATTTGCAGGATGAGTATCGTTCGATCTACGGCCAGGACGTCTACCTGGAGGCGGATTCGCAGGATGGCCAGTGGATCGCCGTGCTGGCTCTGTGCATCTACGAGATGGCGCTTATGGCCGCCGCTATCTACAATTCGTTTTCGCCGCTCACGGCCCAGGGCGACGCTCTCACCCGCAACGTCAAGATCAACGGCATCGCCAGGGCGGTCGCCACGTCCTCCACCGTTGACCTGCTGCTCACCGGCCAGATAGGCGTAACAATCAATAACGGCGTGGCCGAGGATACCCTCGGCCAAAAATGGCTCTTGCCGGCTAGCGTCACCATTCCGGCTGGAGGCTCGATCACGATCACGGCCACAGCCGAAAAAATAGGTTCCATCAATGCCGCGGCTTTCACCATCTCCAAGATCGCCACCCCTACCCTGGGGTGGCACACCGTCATCAACCTGGCGGTGGCGGTGACTGGTGCACCGGTGGAATCGGATGGGACCCTACGCGACCGCCAAGAGGTCTCCACGATGATCCCCAGTCTGTCTGTGATGGAGGGCATCGTGGGTGGTGTGGCGTCAGTGGCCGGCGTCCAAAAATATCGTGGCTACGAAAACGACACGAACATAACCGACCTTGAGGGCATCCCCGCGCACAGCATCGCCATCGTGGCACTTGGTGGCGACAGCACGGAAATCGCCCAGGCCATCGCCGCTAAAAAAACGGCGGGCACGGGTACCTACGGCACCACGTCCGTCATCGTCTATGACGATTACGGTGTGCCCAACACCATCAATTTTTTCCGCCCCATCTTGGCCATCATCAGCGTCCGCGTCACGATCATCACTAAAGCCGGCTACGTCAGTGGGACGGCGGACTTAATAAAGCAGGCGGTCGTGGACCATATCAATGCTTCGCAGATCGGAGATGACGTCTACGTCAGCCAGATCGCCGGCGCGGCCAACCTGAACTCCACAGACGAGGGGCGATCGTTCGACGTCTCTCTGATCGAAACTAAACTCGAGCCATCGCCCACTTGGGACACGACCAACATCATCCTGGGCTACATCGATCTGGCCACGAGTTACATCGCTAACGTAGAGATCGTGGCGACATGAGGACCACGGCTGATTATTTGGCATTGCTCACCAGTGCCCACCGGAACCGCCCAGACTTCCGGGCCTCGGTGGATGCGTCGGTTGATCCATTCGTCGGTGTCCGGGACGTGCTCTTTGGGCTCCTCCAGGAATTTGATCTTGACTCGGCGCTCGGTGTGCAGCTTGACGCCGTGGGCAGGTGGATTGGACTATCGCGCCGCGTTGCAATTCCTCTTGATGCCTTCTTCTTCTCGTGGGACGCTCTCCCGGAAACGGGCTGGGATGCGGGGATCTGGAGCGGGGGTGGGGTAGGCCCATCGGACGTCTTCGATCTCCCGGATGATCTCTATCGGGCGGTCTTGCGCGCCAAAATCCGCGCCAACAACTGGCGGGGCGATATTCCGGGAGCCTACGAGATCGCCATCTCGGCCTTCCCGGCGCTGGACGGTGGTAATATCCTGATCGAGGACCACCAGGACATGTCCATGACCGTCAGGATACAGGAGGCGTCCATTGTCCCCATCGAGGCGGCTATCATCACAGAGGGGTATTTGCCGCTCAAACCAGCCGGCGTAAAGGCTATCTACATTTTGGAGTAGACCATGGCCCTCAACGACATCTTGAGGTTCGCCGAGAGCGACATCGGTACCAACCTCCTGACCCAGGCTGAGTACCTGGCTGATGCCCAGCGCACCATCGGCCATCAGCCAGGCATCGCCAGGAGCAAACTGGAGAACAAGGCGCTTCGCCAGGCATCCGCCATGGTCGCCGGCTTGGCGCAGTTTCTGGCCGACAATCAGGCGACTGACATCAATGACAGTCTGACGCCGGCCCAGGTCTCCACCGCCTTGCTCGCGGCGGTGGGAGGGAGTCGGTTACCGAGTTCGAACGGGTGGTGGAAGCCCATCGGAGGGATGCTCATCCAGTGGTGCTACATCGAGTACATACCATCGATTAGCATCGGGGGAATTATCTCCTTTTCTCGCACCTGGCCAATTTCTTTCTCTGGTGTCCCTTTCGCCATCGTGACGGGCAAAAATGCCTTAAACACCTCGGAAAGCATGGAGAGCATCGAAAATATCTACTTTGCATCTAGCTCTGGTTTTTCCGGTCAGGCGGAACGAATTTATGGGGCGGGCGGACAGACAGTACCGATAAAACTGACGGTGGTGGCCATCGGTAATGCCATCGTATAAACTAGCGATATGCTAGGAGAACACGGAATGCTTAGATATTCTGCGTTGGCCAATGCTTTCTTCGAGATGGGAGGTTGCGTTGAGCGGGTTGGTGATTGAAAATTGGCCCCTGACGCGGCTTATCCCCTACGCCAGGAACCCCAGGCGCAACGACGACCAGGTGGAGCGCATGGCCGGGGCCATCCGGGAGTTCGGCTTTCGCATCCCGGTGGTGGCCAAATCCGACGGCACCGTGGTGGACGGCCATTTGCGACTCAAGGCCGCATACAAACTGGGTCTGGCCGAGATACCGGTAGTCCTGGCCGACGAACTGACCGACGCCCAGGTGAAGGCATTCAGGCTACTGGCCAATCGCTCGGCCAACTGGGCCACCTGGGACAACGAGCTTATGGCCATGGAGTTGGAAGAGCTTCAGGAAATGGCCTTCGACCTGAACCTGACGGGTTTCGATGTTGCCGAAATCGACTCCCTACTAGCCAAGCCGACCACTGAGGGTCTGACCGATCCCGACGAGATCCCCGATCCGCCGGCAGAACCCGCAAGCAAACCGGGTGATGTGTGGATTCTGGACCGCCATCGGCTCATGTGTGGCGACAGCACCAGCGCGGACGACGTGGGCAGATTGCTGGCCGGCGTCCGGCCGCACCTCATGGTCACCGACCCGCCCTATGGCGTCGAATATGATCCCGCCTGGCGCAACGAAGCGCTTTCAGGGCGAAAGACCAAGCGCACCGGCGTGGTCCTGAACGACGACCGCGCCGACTGGCGCGAGGCATGGACGCTCTTCCCCGGCGATGTGGCCTATGTCTGGCATGAGGCGCTGCACGCGACCACGGTCGCGGAAAGCCTTGTCGCCTGCGGCTTCGACATCCGCTCCCAGATCATCTGGGCCAAGGAGCGTCTGGTCCTCTCCAGGGGGCATTACCACTGGATGCACGAACCCTGCTGGTACGCGGTCAAGGGCAAGGCCCACTGGAACGGCGACCGTAAGCAGGTCACGATCTGGAACATCCCCCGTCCAGGGGCCAGGACGCCGACACTACCCACGGCACACAGAAGCCCGTCGAGTGCATGAAGCGGCCCATGGAGAACAACTCCAGTCCGGGCCAGACCGTGTACGAGCCCTTCTCTGGCTCCGGCACCAGCATCATCGCCGCCGAAATCACCGGCCGTTCATGTCTGGCCATGGAACTGAATCCCGCCTACGTAGACATGGCGATCAAGCGCTGGGAGGAATTCACCGGGAAAAAAGCCGTACTGGATGCGCGCGATGGCAGCTAGCGCATTTACGTCTGACTTGGTCGTCCCTGACCTGCGGGTGGAATACCGCCTGGTGGATGAACTGATCCCCTACGCTCGCAACGCCCGCACCCACGGGGAGGCCCAGATAGCCCAGATCGCCGGCAGCATTCGAGAATTTGGCTTCAACAATCCGGTGCTGGTGGACGGTGAGCGAGGCATCATCGCCGGCCATGGCCGGGTGCTGGCCGCCCGCAGGCTGGGGATGACCAGCGTGCCGGTCAACGTCACCAACTTCGGAACAAGCCCCATCGCATAAACTAGCAATATGCTAGGAGGACATGGAATGCTCAGATATTCTGCGTCGGCCAATGCCTTCTTCGAGACGGAAATCCACGGCGACGCTATTCCAGCGGATGCCATGGAAGTGTCACGTGAAACTTACGACGCCATCCAGGATAAACTGTCCAAAGGCGGCACACTGAAAAGTGGAAAGGCCGGCCGTCCAAGCGTCATCGCCCCCCCTGCGGTGGACGAAGAAAAGCGCCAACGCGAGATCGCCAAAGTCAAGGCCCGGGCCTACCTGAACGAAACGGATTGGTATATCATCCGAGAGATCGAGACGGGGCGGAAAGTCCCGGACGAAATAAAAGAGGCGAGAACCAAGGCACGAAAGGACCAAGAAAATGACGTGTGAGCCGATTCCAACCCCGAGTCTTCAACCCATCAAGCAGGGAGACTCTTTCCTGCTATCTTGCACCTACCAGGAGAATGGCCAGCCGGTGGACGTGACGGACTATGCCATCCAGTCGCAGGTGCGCGACTCTGTGGGGACGCTCCTGCAAACCCTGCTGGTGGTCAAACAGGACCAGGCGTTCTATCCCGGCAAGTTCACGCTGGACGGCGGGGTGATCGCGTGGCCGGTTGATCTGCTGGCCTGCGACATCCAGACCATCAATGGGGACGGCTTCGTCCGCAGTTCGCAGACCTTCAGCATCCCCATCATCTCGGACGTCACCCGCGACTAAGCAAGGAGCACCAAAATGAGCAGCAGCCAAATAATAATCGACCAGCAAGGCTCCCCGACGATCGAGGTCAACCTCAGCGCTGTGGGGCCGCAGGGGCCCATCGGTCCCCAGGGACCAATCGGACCCGAAGGGCCTGAGGGGCCTGCGGGGAACCTCACGTCCGTTACCGTGACTCCAAAACTCCCATTCGCCGTGCCGATGTTCAACGACCTCGACTACGACAAGGTGCTCAATTCTCAGGTGTCCATCGTGGGGGAAAACGTGATCAACGCACTTAAATTGGAGTGCGACAACGTCTTCTGTGGCGGCAGAAATCCCATCGAATACCCTGAGATCGTCTTCGTGGCGAGCGGGTTATCGCGTGGGGTGACGCTGCGCCTGCATGGCCCTGACAACCTGATGGAACTGCGCGACCTCTATCAGGGATACGCTTATGCACCGCTCAACGGCAATTGCATCCCGGTCGTGCTTGAGCAGGTCGAGGGGATGGACGAGTCTGCACTCACGCCCATCCTCACCGCACGGCTGTCCTACCAGTGGACGCAGCAGTTGAAGCATGCCGGCGCGCTGATCGCCAACGCCCGATTTTCCATCGCGCCCGGCGCTGGGAGTTTCCTCCCGACCGACAAAGTGGAGGCACAGTTGGTGCTTCGGAATGTCTCCCTGGGCGAGGTCGTTAAGACGGGCGCGCTGAGCGGGGTGAATCTCGCATCAGCATCACCGTCGCTGCCCTATGGCGTCCAGCATCTCGCCGTGGGCCTCACGTCCAACGTCCGGCTCACGCCCACCTACGACTACAGGATCGATCTGATGATTGCGAGCGTCAACCAGGGCACGGTCTACGCCAAGCAGGGCTCCATGGAGATCCATACTCACTAATTTGACTGGCCAGGAGAGCGACGTGGAAAACTTTATCTCTCAAAATATCTGGCTCGTGATCCTGGCCAGCGGATTGGTGGGGGCGATACTGCGCCACTACATCATGCGAGATTACACCGTCCTGCAAAAGGCGGTGCAGACGACGACATGCCTACAGCATCGGCGCGACATGGAGCGCGCATTCCAGGCTCGTATCATGGAGGCCGAATCGTCACTCAAACTCAAACTGGCCTCGTACGAGACCTGCTTCGGAGACCTCAAGGCCGAGGTCTCCCTGCTCCGGCAGGAGCAAGTGTCATTGCGGCAGTTGCTTATCACGATGCGGCAGGCGGTGGGTCTAATGGCATTGGCTTCGGCGGCTCAGTGTCAAGCCATCAACACCCTGCCGGGGATAGAGCGGCCAGTGGATTGCGGCAAACTGGAGGCGATATCCTCCACGCTATTGGCCATGGACTAGGAGATAGATTATGCCCAGCCGCAGCGTCCGCAATAGCAACCCTGGTAACCTGCGCGACTCCCCGTGGACGCGCAGGCAGCCTGGACGGGTAGACGCCGATCCGCAAGGGTTTGCCATTTTCGCGAACTGGCTGGACGGACTCAAGGCCATGATGACCCTCCTGCAGGGGAGGACCTACCGCTCCCTGACGGTCCGGGAGGCAATCGAGCGCTATGCGCCGGCGTCAGAAAACGACACCGCCGCCTACGTGGCAGTTGTTTGCCGTAGATCCGGCTGCCTGCCAACGGACGTGATTGGGGAAATGCCCCCAGTGCCGTTCATGGCCATGGTCGAGGCGATGATCGTCCACGAGGGCTGGCGACCTGACAAATAAAGGTCCCCCCCCGATGACAAGAGCCCAAGGGGCTCTCCCCCGCAAGGGGGTAGTCGGGGGGGTCATTAAGAAAGAAGGACGATGCGAACCATTCGGAAATTCCAAATAGTTGCCCTGGTGGTGTTAGCCCTGGCCCTGGCCGGCTGCGCCAGCAACAAAACCACCACCACAATCTACGGCCCCGATGGCGTGACGCCGGAGCGAACCATCGTCGTTGACCAGAGCGATGCCGCCATGCACAACCAGGCTCGGCAATCCACACGCTTGGCTGCGCTCCAGGCCCAGCGGCCCATCGGCCGCATCATCATACCGGATGGAGCCAGGCTGACCGCCATTGGCGGGGACATAGTCTTCGAGGTCAACGTGCCCACGGCAGAGCACATGGTCAACTGGCCCCAATACCGCGAGCCCTGGCTGGAAGCCATGCAGACCGCCGGCGGGGTAGTCACCACCGGCATCCTGGGCTATGTCCTAGGGTACGGCGACAACTTCCAGCGGCCGGCGGCCGGCCCGGTGAATTACAACACCACGTCCAGCGGAAACAGCTCCATCAACGCCTGGAGCCCCAGCGGCACGGCCAACCCCAGTACGGTCACGCCCGCGCCGGTGGTGGTGGTCCCTGTTGAGGGCGGCCCGTAAGCATGCCGTTCTCCGATCCCACGCCGCTGTTGGAGTTTCTGACGGGCGGCCATTGGCGGGTGGCCGCCTCCTTCCGCTACACCACGCCAGACGGGCGGATCGTCGTGGAGGTGCCGGAGGGCTTCGACACGGACTTGGCCAGCGTCCCGCGTCCGCTCTGGCCGCTCCTGGCTCCCCAGGACGGCTACGCGCCGGCGGCCATCGTCCACGACAGGCTCTACCGCGACCACCAGGTCAATGGGCAGGCGGTCACCAGGGCGCAGGCTGACGGCGTGATGCTGGCCGCCATGGGGGAACTGGGCATCGGCTGGTTGCGGCGCTGGACCATCTACTGCGCCGTGCGTCTGGGGGCCTGGTGGGCGTGGGATTAAGCCATTTCCGCCCCCCAAGAAGCTACCCAAGCCGGACATAAGCGGCTCCATATCGAAACTGAGCCACTTTATATTAGGAGGCCAGCGGGTGGAGGGCCCCCCTCTCCCAGTCCTGGATGGTGCGGACTGAGAGGGGGAACCACCGTTGCGCCAGACCGAATTGGCTGAGCCCCAGGCGCTGGCGCAGGCCCTTGACGGCGGCCGCCCAGTCGTGGATATTTAGCATCCTTCAACCTCCATTTCCAGCAAGCCCCGCAACCAGCGGGTGGCCCGGGTGTCATCGTTGACCCAGTCCTCCCATGCGGATCTGGTTGCCCAGGCGTCCCAGGCGGCCGCGGCGTCCCATGCGCCCCTGGAGGCCGCTTGGACCTCCGCCAACGTGGCGCGGCCGTAGCTGTATCGGTGGAGCACACTCACTGCGGCATGATGCTCCGGCGGGCCAGGAATCCGCCCGAGCACCTCGACGCACAGTGCCGTGGCCAAGCGATCCCTGGCCTCGGCCTGGTCATTGGGCACCGCGCGGAGTGCCCAAACGGAATTTAATGCGCCTGTCCAGCCCCGTCGGCCTGTGTCCAGGTCCAGCAGCCTGACCAGCAAAATTGGATCATCATCCCCCCAGCCGGGACCGAGGGCCTCGACCAACAGGGGATATTGTTTGCCATCGGTACTGCCTGGTGCGCCGCAAGCGCGATGCTCCCGCAGCAATCGCAACGTCGTGTAGAGTTCCATTATTACTGCCCCTCCTTCGCTTTCTGCGCCCACATCCAGCGCGCGGACTCCCGCGCCCGCTTTGCCGACGCCCGTTCGGCTTTTGCTATCGCCGTATCCGCCGCTGCGGACTCCAGGGCTCTGTGAGCCCTGGCCTCTGCCAGCACGGCCGCCTGCTCCGAATGGGCGGCCATCTCTTCCTCTTTCCGCGCCAACCATTCCCAGCTCATAGACCTGGCTTCCTCTTTTTTCTTCTCGTTTGTGTAGTAATCCTGGGGTGCTAGGCGTCCTGGTAGATTTCGGCCTCGGCGACCCAATGGGCGTACCGAGTGGGCTCATCCTCCCATCCCCTGGCGTTGAGCCAGGTGGAGGGGTGGGGGATATATCGCCCGTCGTCTCGGAGCCACTGGGGGTCTTGCTTGGCCCGCTCGATGCCGGCCAGGAGGACGGGAAGGAGTAGGGGGCCCAGTTTGAGTTTGCGCCATGTCGTTTCGGCTTGGCCTTTTCCGACCTTGCGGGGGTATGCGGCCCAAAATTCCTGGAACCCCGCCAGCGAGGCTTTCCGCGCCCGCGTCTGCGCCTGGGCAGCCAGACGCCTGGCCTCAGCCCAAAGGAACCTGGCGTGGAACTCGGCAGCCTGGGCCTCGAGCCATGCAGTGTGGGCGGCGGTGGCCCGAGTCTGGGCCTCGGCTGCCCGCGCTTCCCAAAACGCGGCTCTAGTCTCAATCTCACTCATTCTTCCTCCCGGTTTGCCCCCTCGGGGGGCTGGGGTTGTGTTGTTATTTGTCCCACGTCGGCGTGGTGCCCGGCGTGGGGACCAAATAAAGCTCCAACATTACGGTGGGGACGGGGGAGGACCAGGGATCCCCCCACATGTCCACGCCGTGGCTCGTCCCCACGGGGGCGGCTTCGACCCCGCGCACCCAGGACTCCAACTGCGCTACGCTGCGCACCGGGTGCCAACGCACCTCGGGCGCGTGGATATCGCGCGCCCAAACGGTGGCCTGGCGCAGAGCCTCATCTGCTCCTAGCCGCACTTGGGCATAGGGCAGGTCGTTGAGCGGGAGCGGGTACCCGTCCCACTCGTCGCCCCAGGATAGCGCATAGACGCGCTCCCCGAGGGCCTCGGCATCGTCGAGCCCAAAAAACCGCCCCCCGGGGCAGGGGCCGTCCACCACCCGCTTTGCCTCGGCGGGCAGGTTGAGGACGCGCACCAGGCTCAGAGGGCGCGCCTGGTGTTGCCGCCACCCGGCCGGCCGGGGCCACGGGCAGGACAGTTGGCTGTCGATGCCCTCCCGGATTAGGTGCCGGATGCGGCGATGGGCCATTTTACCCCTCCCGTTTTGCCCCCTGGTGTGTCTAATCGAAATAGGCGTATCTGACCCTGTGTCCCACCCACTCGGGGTGGACGCACATCCTCTCGTGGTCCGTCAGTGTGTAACACCAGGACCGACCCAGGTCGGTCACCAACCGGCCCCCCAGCAGGGACCCGATCTGGGCGGTGCCGACCTCGACCAGGACGCGCGCCGGGCGGCTGCCGGCGGTGACCATATTGGCCGTCCTCGCCTCGGCGGCGTTGAGCGCCGAGACCAGTTCGTCAACGCGCCGGAAATCGCGACGGGAACAGCTAGTTTCGATTGCGCCGCCCCGCATCAACGACATGGTCCCCGTGATTTCGCTGATGCGGGGTTGTATCTGCTCCAGCGCTTCATCGGAACCGGTGATCCTAATGCGGGTTAGGGCCCCGCTGCGGCCTAGGATCGCAAAATTTAGCATTTTTCCCTCCAGTTTGTGCCCCCCGTGGGGCGTTGTGTGTCGTCTCGTCTAGCCACTCTCCCCGGCCCCGGTCTCCAACCGGGGCTAGGGGCAACGGCTAGGCCTCGGCCTCCGCCGCCAGGAGGTGCTTGCGCGCCGCCTGGGCCTGGGCCCGGGCGTAGGCCGCCTGCTCACGCAGACGGGGGCGGAACCGCTCGGGGGCGGTGGCGGCCTTCTGGGCCGCCTCGTCGGCCAGGCGGTCCAGGACCGCCAGCACCGCGCGGGTCTCGATGGTCTCGATGATCTCAGACATTTTTCCCTCCTGTTTGCCCCCTCGCGGGGGCGGTTGTGTGTGTGTCTAGCCGCTCTCCCCGGCCCCGGTCTCCAACCGGGGCTAGGGGCAGGGGTTAGGCGGGGGCCCCGGCCTCGGCCTCGCGCTCCGCCTCGGCCTGGGCCTGGACGCGGTAGACCCTCAGCGGGCCAGCCACAGCCCGCACCTCCGAGAGGCTCAGCTCCCGCCCCCGCATTTCGGGGGCGAGGGACAACGGGATCTCCCCCACGACGTTGGCGGCAGAGGCCAACGCCAGGGGCAACACTCCCAATACGGCCTTGTCGCGCACGTCCTCGGGACTGGCGTGCGCGAGGACGGGGGTGCTGGAGTCAATTAGCCCCTGTTCTCTGAGATACGCCACCAAGGCGGGATGCCTGGTGACGACCAAGTCAAAGACCAATCTTTTCATTTTTCGTCCTCCTGTTTTTGCCCCCCCTCGGGGGGCGGGTTGGCCTAGCCGTTGTACTCACCATCTAGATACGGTATACATACTGACAGCCAGGACATCAACGATTATTTCGCCAGGGCGCGCTTTTTTCGGGCAGCCCCAAAAAAAACTTGTATATGCACTCCGAATGTGTGTACTAAACCAAAGGAGGTAAAAAATGGCAAAAAGTCAAGGACGCCGCCACTACGTGATCGTAGATGGCGTGGAGTACAAATCCACGGCGATGGCCTTCGAGGCGTTGGGGCTCCCGCTGTACCAGGTGGGAGTTTTCCGCCGGATGCTCAAGCTCGCCAAGCGGGCGAGTTTCCCGGGGGAGAAAGGTGTCCACGAGTTCATCCTCGGCCGACGGCACGGGGAGAAATAATGACAGTATTAGAGGGATTGGCCTTCTGGGCCTTAACGTTCGGCGTGGTCGCCCTGGGCCTCGCGGCCTTCGACGGCCTGCGGGGGGGGGAATGAGCCTCCCCCATGTTACCCAGGTACTCGCGCCATTCCAGGACTTCAGCCGCATCAGCCCCGAAGTGCTGGAGCACGCTGCCCAGCGCGGGACCACGGTACACCAAGCATGCGCCATCTATGCGGAGGCGGAGTTTTGGGCCCCACCTCTGGACGCTGAGGCTGACCCGTACTTCCAATCTTTCCAGCGCTGGTTCGATGAGCGCGTGTTCCAGGTCCTTGGCGTCGAGATGAGAGTCGTACACCGCGCACACGGGTACACCGGCACCCTGGACCTCGTCGTGGTGATCATGGGCGACACATTGCCCACCATCATCGATATCAAAACTCCAGCCACCACCAACCCAGCATGGAAGGCCCAGCTAGCAGCCTATAAGGCTGCCTGGGAGGATATGACTGGCCAGACGGCTGGACGTGTGGCGTCCCTGCGCCTGCGAGCCAATGGTGGCCGGGCGCTCCTAGACGAGTACACCGCCGACAGCGCCCGCGATTTTGCGGGATTCCTGGCGGCGCTCAATGCCTGGAAATATTTCAAAGGAGACAAAGTATGATCCGATTCGAGATCGAGGACCACCAGACCAATCCACTGGCCGTTTCCACCGACTTGGACTTGGAGCCGGTCAAGAGCGCCCTCAGCGTCTACGAGGGCCAGATCACGGCAATGGAGCGCGAGGCCCAAGCGCTAGTCGTGGACAACGATGGCAAAATGCAGATCGCCGTCAAAATTGGCACCACGGCCAAGGGCGCATATAACGCCCTGGAAAAAAAGCGCAAGGTGATCCTGGAGCCGGCGGCGGCCTACACCAAGAACGTTAACAATCTTTTCAAGGCGTTTCAAGGGCGTTTTACCGAGGTCGAGGCCATGCTCAAGGGCAAGATCAGCAACTACCAGCGCGCCCAGGCGTTGGCCCGCGCCCAGACCGAGGAAGCGGCCCGCAAGGCCCAGGCCGAAGCGCAGGCCAAGCTGAATGCCGAGATTGCGGCGGAAAACGAGCGCCGCGCCCAGGAAGCCAAGGCCACCGGCCAGGATATTCCCGTGGTTCAGCCCGTCGAACTGGCTCCGGTGGTGGCCCCCGTGGCTCCCAAAGTCGTTCGCACCGAGGCCGGTAGCGCGCATCAGCGCAAGACCTGGGTCTTCGAGGTAGTGGACTACGACCAGGTACCACGTGAGTATCTGGTGGTGGACGAGTCCGCCATCCGCCGAGCGGTCAGGGACGGTATCAGGAAGATCCCCGGCGTCCGAATTTTTGAGCAAATCGACACCGTTTTCAAGGCTTAAGGAGTCAAAAACATGGCGAACAATCTACCGGCTCAGCAACAGCAACGCATCAACACCGTGCGCGCCCTCCTGGACAAAGCGAAGCCGCAAATCGCGTTGGCGTTGCCCCGTCACCTCAACGCCGACAGGCTTCTGCGCGTGGCCATGACGGCCATCATGCGGACACCCAAGCTGCTGGACTGCGATCAGCAGAGCCTGTTGGGGGCGATCATGGAGACTGCCCAGCTTGGGCTGGAGCCGGACGGCATCTTGGGACACGCCTATATGGTCCCATTTAACCGCCAGGTCACTCTGATAGTGGGCTACAAGGGGTTGATTGACCTGGCCCGGCGCTCCGGCGCGGTAGTGAGCATCCAGGCCCACGTAGTCTACGAGGGCGACGAGTTCGAGTACTCCTATGGCCTGCAAGACTGCCTGGTTCACCGGCCGACTCTCCAGGGACGGGGGCGGCCCATCGCCGTCTATGCCGCCGCCGTCCTCAAGGACGGTGGCCACGCCTTCGAGGTCATGAGCGTCGAAGAGGTCAATATCATTCGCGACGGCTCCCTGGGGTATCAAGCCGCAAAAAAGTACAAGAAGGAGTCGCCGTGGGACACCAACTGGGACGAGATGGCCCGCAAAACGGCGGTTCGTCGTCTGGCGAAGTACCTGCCCATCAGCGTGGAGTTCCAGCGCGCCTCCGCGCACGGCGAGGCTTGGGAAGCCGGTATCCATCCGGATATGGATATCATCGAGGCGGAGCAGGAGATACCTGCCATCACGGCTGAGGACGAGGATGATATCAAGACCATGGTGGTCCAACTCGCCGAAGCTTGCCCGCCGTCGGCTTCCACTCCTCCCGATCTGGATGACTTGCTGGCCTACATCGAGCGTGGCGCGGCAGTCAATAATGTCATACGCTCCGAGTACCTACGCGCGGCTCTGGAGAAGACTGGAGCGTTTTACCGGGCCTACTTGGGCGAGAAGCCCAAGCAGCAGACCAAGAACGCCGAGGTCTTGGAGCCGGAGGACAAGGCTGGTCAGGGTGGCCTACCGCTCAAGGGGGGCAAAAAGTAGATAATCACCCCAAGGCGCAGAGCAGAGAGGATAAGTAAATGGCTAGAGGCATAAACAAGGTCATTTTGATCGGCAACTTGGGTGCCGATCCCGAGATGAAGTACACCGCTGGAGGCACCGTCATCTGCAAGTTCCGGATTGCCACCACCGAGATCTTCAAAGACCGCGACGGCAACGTCCAGGAGCGCACCGAGTGGCACCAGGTAGTGACCTGGAGCAAGTTGGCCGAAATCTGCGCCAATTATCTCAGCAAGGGCAAGCGGGTTTACGTGGAAGGCAGCCTGCGCACCTCCAGTTGGGAAGACCAAGACGGCAAAAAAAACTACCGCACCGAGATCAACGCCCGCGACGTCCAGTTCCTGGGCGGTCCAAGCGGCGGGGCGGGTTCGGGCGGCGGCGGCGACTTCGACGGACCACCACCGCCCCTGGCCGACGACAATGACGATATCCCCTTCTAATTTTCACCGCCTCGGCTCCGGCCTGGCCGTCCCCTCCTGTGCGGCTGGGCTGGGGTCGGGGCATCCCCACATCAATGGGAGGGTATAAAATGAGCATCGAGCAAATCGGACAGATTAACGCTGGCTACGCCCGAGTTCACTCGGGCGTCCTGGTCGCCACCGGCTCCGCCCATGTCGATGCCGAGGGTACGGCCCGGGTCGTCGCCAGCGGCTCCGCCCAGGTCGAGGCCAGCGGCGACGCCCGGGTTGAGGCCTACGGCGAGGCCCAGGTCGAGGCCACCGACCGGGCCCAGGTCCAGGCCAGCGGCGACGCCCTGGTCATGGCCTACGATCAGGCCCAGGTCTACGCCCGGGGCGACGTCCAGGTCTGGGCCCGGGGCTCCGCCTGGGTCGTGGCCACCGGCGAGGCCCAGGTCTACGCCCACGACCGGGCCCAGGTCCAGGCCTCCGGCGAGGCCCGGGTCTGGGCCTGGGGCAACGCCCAGGTCCAGGCCTACGATCAGGTCCAGGTCGTGGCCTACGGCCAGGCCCGCATCCAGGCCAGCGGCGACGCCCGGGTCTGGGCCTGGGGCAACACCCGGGTCCAGCTCGCGGACCGGGCCTCGGTCGAACTCCACGACCGGGCCGAGGTCGTCCAGCCGCAAATAGCGCCGGAGGACACCAACGGCGAGTCCCTGGACGAGTGGGCACCACAACAATTTACGCTTGACTCTAGAGCGCCGGAATAATAGATTCGAGGAGCCAGAACGTTCGCCCGGAGTCACGGTTATGACTACTCGCAACTCAAAATTATTAACGCCCCGACTTCCCGGCAGCCGCGAGGCCCGGAGTGCCCGTGAACGGCACTGGCAGGAGTCGGGGCATTCCTTTGTCTGGCTCTCTGGTGGCCACCAATGAAATGGTTCAAGCATATCTCGGACAGCCTGGACGACCCATTCATTTTCGACCTGGTGTCCAATTTCGGCGGGGATGGCTACCTCGTTTTTTTCGGGTGCCTGGAGGTCATGGCCCGCGAGTTTGACCATGATTCGCCCGAAACTTGCACGGTTTCTGAGCGCTTTTTGACCAAAAAGTTGCAGCTTTCTCGTCAAAAGTTGGTCAAAATCCTAAAATTTTGTGAAAAAAACAAGCGCATTTTTTCGACTTTCGCCGACGGGCAAATAACCCTTAACTGCCCGAAATTGGTAGATATGTGCGATGAGTGGACCAAGAAGCAACTCCGGAGTAACTCCGGAGTAACTCCGGATTCACTCCGGCCCTCTTTCTTAGAAGAAGAAGAAGAAGAAGATAAGAATCCCCCCCCCTCCCCCCCTAATCGCCCCGAGCCCGCCGAGGCCCCCCCACCGCCGGCCAAGACCAAGGGCAAGACCAAAAAACCCGCTCGGCCAAAGGCCTCGCTGGATGGGTTTCAAGAATTTTGGGCAGCCTACCCTCGGAAGCGCGGAAAAGGCCAAGCCGAGGACACCTGGCGCGCCCTCAAAATGGGCCCCCTGCTCCTTCCCGTCCTCCTGGCCGGCATCGAGCGGGCCAAGCAAGACCCCCAGTGGCTCCGAGACAGCGGGCGATATATCCCCCACCCCTCCACCTGGCTCAACGCCAGAGGATGGGAGGACGAGCCGCCGGACGACCCAATGCGCTGCACACCCGACGAACTCGCGTCTGACCTAGCAGCCGAGGAAGAGGGTCGCCGCCAGATGTTGGCCGCAGTCGAGATAATCCGGGCTCGACAGGAACGGGGTGAGTGGCCCAGGGGTCCAAGCCTGTTCGAGGACGACGACCAAAATGGTCAAGAAGGGCCCCCAAATGGCGCAGGAGGCCCGCTTGGCTACTAACCCTACATCGCCTACCACCCAACCCGAGATCGGCTCTCCTGGGGCAAATGAGTGGTCCGCCCTCTCGGATGCCGATAAGCGGCGATCTCTGCATTTGCTCCGGTTGACGTTGGCTGCTAGCTCGTGGGCTCGGGAACAGCCTGGCCAATTCCGGGTGGCCGACATGGACAGAGACCTACGCATATCACCACAGGACCGCCGCGTGGTGATCAACGCCCTCATGGCCCGTGGCGATATCTTGCCGGTAGGCCAGTGGCGCGGTGTATACCGCGTGGCGCGGCGCGAGGTGGACGAGATCGAGTGGCGCAATCCGCCGGATGGCGATTTCATCCGTCTCCGCTGGCCTCTGGCCCTCCAAAATCGCCTAGGAATGCTCCCCGGCAGCCTGGCGGTGGTGGCCGGCGAGTCCAACGCCGGCAAAACGGCCTTCCTCCTCGCCATGGCGGCACAAAATAGCGACGAATGGCCGGAGATCCGCTACCTGGCGTCAAGTAACGAATCCAACGCGCTCACGCTACGCAGGCGCATTGATGCCTTCGGCCTCCCTGACGAGTGTTGGGCCAATTTTAGGGCCATCCGCCCGCGAGGCGAATTCGCCGATGCGATCAATCCCAACGGGCTCAATCTGATTGACTACCTCGAGGTACACGAGGACTTCTATCTTGTGGGGGCAAAACTTGCCGAAATTTCCGAGCGCCTTGAAAATGGCATCGCCATTGTCGGCCTTCAGAAATCGCCTGGCAACGATTTCGGGCGCGGTGGCGCGATGACGATGGAAAAATCAGTGGCATACGTGTCCCTGATTCGTGGCGACCTCGAAAAAAACGAGCCGCACACATTAAAATTTCTAAAAATAAAATACCCGGCCCAGGAGTGGGCTCACAAGCCGATCAAATTCAAGCTGATTGGTGGTCACGATTTCCGGCGAGTTGATTTTTAACCGAGGGAGAAAAAATGGAAACGAGAAAATCCGCCGTTGAATTAATCGAGGGTGCGATCGTGGACACCAAAAGCGATTCCTCAAAACACCTAGAGCGTGCCTACGACTGGTACCACGCCGCCCAGGATGGCAGAATCTCGGCCAGGAATGCCAGATTGGCGATCGAGGAAATAGAGCGGCAAATGCAGCAGAATGAAAGACGTGGAAGCGGAAATGGTTCAATTCTATTGGCAATGTCCACCAGGTAGGCATGGCGCTCGCATGCTCAGCATCAGCGGATGCGAGCGGCGACTGAAAGAGATCACCAAAGATTCTGAAAAGTACAAATTCAGCCGGTGCCTCGGCTGCACCGGCCCCATACCCATCGAAGGAGAGACCATGCCTCCCAGCAAAAAGCCCCAGATTGAGCCCTCTACCCCTACCCCTGCCACTTCCGTGCCTACTTGCCGTTGTGGACGCGGCCCGATCAAATACGACAAGAGCGGTCGCTCCTGTGGCGTGTGTCAGACCTGCATCCGCGAGCGCGTCAAAAAAAGCAACGCCAAGCGCACGGAGAATGCCCGCCAAGCGAAGGCCATGCTGGAAACCAAAATCGAGCCGCCCATGGCCTTGGTTCAAATGGTCAAAGCCGCGAGGATTTCGGCGATTGATGCTGTGTCCGAATCCACGGGCAATCTATTGTACTCTACCTCGCGTCTTGTCACGGCCCTGGATGCCCTGGCAGCGGTCGGCGGGATACCGGGCTGGGAGGGCATCACGGACTTGAACTTGAGCGATGCCGGTTAACAGGAGGAGAGCATGACTGAGCAACGAAGCTGTTTTCTACACGGCGGGTTTACCGGAATCATGTGTCCGCAGTGTATGGCTGAGGCCGGGACAGGCTACAGCCAGCAGACGGTGGATGCGCTCACGAAAGAGCGGGATTGGTTGCAACAAGAGCTTACTCGGCATACCGCCGAGATAACGGACCTGCGAAACGGCGTCGAAGCGGGTAGGCGAGCTGCGCAGACAGTAGCCGACTACGCAGAGATAAAGGCGGTGATCAATGGGGGTGATCTACGAGACTGCGGCGGATGCGTTGCCTACGAGGAGATGCTTGACCTTGTGGCCGAGGCACTGGGCACGGAGTTGTTGGCGGCCCACAACGGATACCACTACGAGGCGGTTCGGTCGCTGGTGTATGCGCACGGATTGATGTCAGACTACATCGCAGAGCAGGACGCGCTTTGCACGAGGCTGGCCAATGCGCGTCACGAGGCTGCCAGGCTGGGGTATTGCGCTGGCCATAGTGACACTGTCGAGGGCACATACGCCGATCCGTCTGAGGTGGCGGCGGACATCTGTCAAGAGATGGACGATGATGAAAGGAAACA
>Ga0210130_1000012_pt1 | contig 28165 bp, 22 predicted proteins | sample White_ThreeSqC_D_2_FD_185591 | JGI IMG/M metagenome (GOLD analysis project Ga0210130, IMG submission 185591) | Wetland microbial communities from the San Francisco Bay, California, USA, that impact long-term carbon sequestration -... | ecosystem: Environmental > Aquatic > Marine > Wetlands ...
ATCCGTTGCCACGCGGGCGCCGGTGAAGGCGCCGAAGCGTCGGGGTACGTGATGCTCGATTACGATAACGTGATGAGCGGTACCCGCTACGGGCCGGTCGTCGTGCCTGGCAGCCGCATGTCGAGTGCGTTATACCTCGTCGTCGCGGGTGAAACGGCACCGGAAATCCAGATGCCGCCGCACACCGACGAGTCCTTCGCGGAGGGTCGCGGGTTCAAACTGTCGGACAACATGGTCGAAACGATCGGCCTCTGGATCGACCAGGGCGCGAAAAACAACTAGCGACGCCAGCGGCCGACCGTCCCCTGTCTATTCAGCAGCGGCGTTTTCGGCCAGTGCCGCGTCCAGCATTGCGACCAGCTCATCCCGGGTGTAGCTGTAGGGTCCCCACGTATTCAGCTCCACGAGTTCCCTGATCTGCGTGCCGATAGTGCGCCCCTGCTCTGCCTCGTTCGGCACGACCACGTAACGAATTAACGGGTTCGGATCGAACAGGGCATGCATGAATGCCGCGGACACTTCGTCGGGTTCCTTGTAGGAGAGCTCGCGCTCGGCAGTCGCCTCGTATGCTGCTTCCATCTCCTCGGAGACTTCTTCTCCAGCTGCCTGCGCCTGTTCTATCGCACGCTCCACGCTGCTGCGGCGAATCCTCGACTTGTAGTTGCCCGGCTCGACGACACTTACCGTGACGCCCAGCGGCGCCATCTCGGTCGCGACAGAGTCGGTGAATGCTTCGATCCAGTGCTTGCTGCCACTGTAGGCACTGAAGCCCGGGTATGCCGAAATCGTGCCGGCGATCGATCCGGTCGTGACGATGCGCCCGCCGGATTCGATGATCAGCGGCGCGAATGCCTGGGTTGTGCGATAGACACCCTCGACGTTGACGTCGTACACAAAAGTCTGGTCCTCGACCGGCGTATCGATAACCGGTCCGCCGCCGCCGACGCCGGCGTTGTTAACGAGTCCATACAGACCCGTGCCTTGCTCTTCGATGAAAGCGACAGCGGCATCGACCTGGTCCTGGTCCGTGACGTCCAGCTGCACCGCTGTAACATTCTCAATCGCATCGAGTTCCGCAAGATCGGCGCTCTTCCGCGCGCCCGCGTAAACGTGGTAGCCATTTGCGGCCAGCGTCTCGGTGAGGTTGCGGCCGATGCCTGTGCTGGCGCCTGTTACCAGGATCGATACCTGGTCGTCCTGCGCGTTTGCCTGGGGAACAGCGAGAAGCAAGGCTGCGAAGACAGCCATGGTCGAGAAGATTCTTGGCATGGTGGTTACCTGTTGTTATAGGGCACGTGACAGTAGCACAGACGGTCTCGATCATTCACGAACTTGCGCTCGCCCGGTTGGTCGAAAAAGCTCATGAGAACCATCGCGACATTGCTGCTCATTTTCGCGGGCAGCGCATTCGCCGAAGGGACCCTCACGCCCTACATGCGCATTTCGAGCGTCGCGATGGGCTACGACATCCAGTACAGGGTGTACATACCCGAAGGTATCCCGGCCGGTGAGCGGGTGCCCGTCATGTTCGTCACCGACGGGCCCGCGTACATACACAACGGGCGCGTTCCCGGTGTTCTGGACCGACTCATTGGCTCGGGGAGTATCGAGCCCGTGGTGGCTGTCTTCGTTGACTCGCGCAATCCGGATGACCTGCACGAGAATCGCCGCAACGACGAATTCTTCTGCAATCGATACTACCTTGCGTTTTATATTTACGACCTGATCCCGGTAATCGAGGCCACGTTTCCGGTACAGCAATCGCGCGCAGGCAGGTCGATCATGGGACTGTCGTTTGGCGGTCTCAACGCGGCCTGTTTCGGGCTGCTCGGGTTCGACACGTTCTCTGGCATTGCGATGCAGTCACCTGCGACCCATCCGGAAGAAAACCTGCTGGCCGCCTATGCGAACGAACCGCGGCGGCCACTGAAGATTTTCCTGAGTACCGGAACGGACCGCGACAATTCGGCCACCAATCGCCGCTTCAGGAAGATCCTGCAAGACAAGGGTTACGAGCTCGAGTATGTCCAGACCAATGGCGGGCACAACTGGGATAACTGGCGACCATTGATCGACGACGTGTTCAAATATTTCTACGGAACAGAAGCAGAATAGCGTTAGAGTTCCGGTATGCACGAAGATTGGCACGAGCGCTGGCGGATCGGTCGCACCGGCTGGCATGAGCTGGAAGGTAATCGCAACCTGCAGAAATACTGGACGTGGTCGGGCCGGCGAGTACTCGTACCCCTGTGCGGCAAGGCCCGCGACCTGCTGTGGCTCGAGTCGCAAGGCAACGACGTGGTCGGCGTGGAACTGTCGGAAATCGCGGTGCGGGCGTTCTTCGAAGAGAATGCGCTCGACTACGACATTGTCGATGCCGGACTGCCGGCATGGCAGGCAACCGATCGCAATATCACAATCTGTTGCGGCGACTTCTTCGAGTTTCGCAGCGAGTCGTTCGACGCGCACTATGACCGCGGTGCACTGGGCGCCCTCGCTGGTGGCCTGCGGGGCCGCTATGCAAGTCACGTGTCAACTCTCCTGACGAGTGACGCAGAGCAGTTCGTCATTACAGTCGAATATGACCAGTCCGTTTGCGACGGTCCGCCTTACTCGATATCCGACGAGGAGATCCGCGGCTACTGGCCGCGGCTCGAACGTCTCGCTGTTGTCGACGATACCTTGAATGCGCCGCCGAAGTTCCGCGAGGCAGGGCTCGCGTCGATGTTCGAGATCGTTCGGGTTACCGGGCGACAAGGTTGACCTGTTTGGCTGCCGGCACAAATATATCGTTTGTAAATAACACGTCCTTGCTCAATACTGTGCACACGACGTGGCGGCTTTACATCCATAAGAACGACTTTCATCGTGATCCCACCTGGCCGTCATTTCACATAATAATGAGAAGAATGATCTCATCCTGAAAACCACAAGAAAAGTTGCCTCGCTGTAAGTCCGGCAGGCAATTGGGGAAAAAGCATGAAACTATCGAACCGACTCGGGCGGAACGTCCTGGCGTGTTCCGCCGTCGCGCTGTTGTGCGCAGGCATGGGCATGTCGGGCGCAGCTCTGGCTGCACCAGGCAGCAACAACGGCCACAAGGGAGATGACTTCGAGCATCCGCTCGGCAAACAACAACGTGAACAGCGCGCCAAAGCGCTGGCAGCAAAACTGAATGGCAAGGCGCACGGACGTACGCACGAGGTGGCGCGCGGCCAGTACGTGGAACTCGCAAGGGAAGGTGAGGATTCGATCTTCACGATCCTCGCGGAGTTCTCCGATTTCCCGCACAACAACATCGCCGAACCCGATCGCAGTGTCGACAACACGACGATCTGGCGGGCGGACTTCAGCCAGACTCATTACATGAACCTGCTGTTTGCCGACGCATCCGATGCGATATCCGTACGAAATGTCTACAAGGAAATGTCGTCGAACCGTTACACGGTCAACGGCGACGTGACCGAGTGGATTCCCGTTCCGGGCACGGCGGCGTCTTATGACGACGATGCCGGCGCGCTCGCGCTATGGCAACTGCTCGAAGACTCGGCCGATGGCTGGTATGACTCGCAGCTGACTGCCGGTATGTCCGCCGCCGAGATCAATGCCTACCTTGCGACGTTCGACGTCTGGGACCGGTATGACTACGACGGCGACGGCAACTTCGACGAACCGGATGGTTACATCGATCACTTCCAGTCAGTGCATGCGGGCGAAGGTGAAGAAGCCGGCGGTGGCGCCCTTGGCGGCCAGGCCATCTGGTCGCATCGCTGGTACGCGCGCTTCCACATCATCGGCGCTGCGGGCCCGGGCTTCAATCTGGCCGGCGGCGTGCAGATCGGTGACAGCGACTACTGGATCGGCGACTACACGATCGAGCCGGAAAATGGCGGCGTCGGCGTGTTTGCGCACGAATTCGGCCACGACCTCGGCCTGCCGGACCTGTATGACACGTCGGGCGGTGAGAACAACACCGGTTTCTGGACCCTGATGTCGTCCGGCTCGTGGGGTAACGACGGTACGACGGACATCGGCTCCAAGCCGATTCACATGGGTGCCTGGGAGAAGTTTCAGCTCGGCTGGCTCAACTACGAAGTCGCCTTTGCGGGCGCGAAGAGTGAGCACAAGCTTGGACCGGCACATACGACCACCAAGCAGGCCCAGGGCCTGTTTGTCGTCTTGCCGGACAAGGAAGTGACCGAGAACATCGCAGAGCCATTCAGCGGTTCGTACTTCTACTACAGCGGCTCCGGCAACAACCTGGACAACTCGATGTCGCGCAGCGTGACATTGCCGGCCGGTGCAACCTTGATGGCGATGGCTAACGTCGACATCGAGTGGGACTGGGACTATGCGTACCTGACCGTTAACGGTGAGCCTGTCGAAACGAACCTTTCCACCGATTTCAATCCCAACGGCCAGAACTTCGGCCATGGGATCACCGGGTGGAGTGGTGGCTGGGTACCCCTGACGGCCGATCTGTCAGCTTATGCGGGGCAGACCGTCGATATCGGATTCCGTTACTGGACTGACGGCGCGGCTGTCGAGCCCGGGTTCATGGTGGACGACGTCCAGATCACCGGGCAGGCGCTCGATGATGCTGAAACCGACATTGGCTGGGCCTTCGACGGTTTCCGGGTCACGACCGGCAGCGAAACAGCGTACTACTTCAACGCCTACGTTGCCGAGTTCCGCCAGTATCGCGGCTACGACGAAGCACTGAGTACAGGGCCTTACAACTTCGGCTTCCTCGACAACCCGGCACTCGGCAACTGGGTCGAGCACTTCCAGTACCAGGATGGCCTGTTGATCAGCTACTGGGATTCGTCACAGCCGAACAACAATGTCCGGCAGCACCCGGGCGCGGGCCTGATCCTGCCGATCGACGCTCATCCGGAAGCGATGTATGACGGTTTGGGTAACGTCTGGCGTGGACGCATCCAGACCTTCGACTCGACGTTCGGTCTCGAGCCCACCGACGAAATGGTATTGCACCGCTTCAGTCAACCGTCGTTCCATCCGAGCCTGCCCGCAGTGCCCGTGTTTGACGATCGCAACTCCTACTACGACCCGGCAGCGCCCTGGGCAAGCGTGATTACGCCTGTCACGGGTACGGAGGTTCGTGTCAAGAGCGTGAGCGCGCAAGGCGGCTTCATGCAGGTCGAGGTACGACCGGCCAAGTAAGAGATCTCATAAAGGTCTACAGGGGCCCATCACCGGGTATCGGTGATGGGCCTTTTTTTTGGAGCGGCCGAGTGCCGCCAGGCGTAACGGCAGCAAAAAAGCGATGCGAGAAGTAGTACGAGTAGCCTTGTTGTCATTAATAGCTCCAGGTCAATTCGTCGACGCGAATCGCTCGGGGCGCACGTCTGAATAACGGGACTGCGGAAACCACCGATGCACTGACTTCGCAAGGTGTCGCGAGCCGCTCAGCCTGATATGACCGGCGTCGACGGCCTGCCTGACGGTCAGATCGCCCATCCAGACAGATGCCGCCACGGGCAACTCGGTAGAAACGTACAGATCGATCTCCAGCCCGGGATCCTCGGTGCACAGGTCGACCTTTGCCTGGCTCGCAATCAGCCACCATTCAGAGCGTGACTCGAGATCCTCGAACCGGACATTCAATACATTGTCGCCGTCCGGTAACTCGGCAATATTCAAGGTGCGGTGGAAGTCCCACATGAAACTGGCGACGTCGAGGTCTTCGTCCTCGATCTGTCGCCGTGCCCAACGCAATCCCCAGGTCGACAGGTGATGCACGATCGGGCCAACTTCGCGGCCGCTGGCGGTGAGTCGATACTCCTTGGAGCGTCCGCCTGCGGCTGTCTTCTTTACGATCAGTCCGTGTTGCTCCATCTGTTTGAGGCGTTTGCTCAGGACCGTTGGCGAGATGCGGGGGAGGGCGCGCTGGAAGTCGTTGTAACGTGACGTGCCTTGCAATAACTCCCGCAGAATCAACAGTACCCATTTGTCACCGACGATCTCTGCCGCCTTGATCGCCGGGCACAAGCTGCCAGCTGAGTTCATCGGAAACTCCCATTGTTCTAACTACGTAATGCGTAGCTGGATACTATCTTGCGCGCACTATCGCGGCCAACTCACGTTCTTCCAGAATGGTCCCTCACCAACCAGGAAAGGGAGAACACCATGTTCCAGCAGTACCCGGAGTTTGCATCAGTCACTGTCGCCGCGGAGCAGATTCGCATGAAGGATCGCCATACGCCCTTGTGCGAGCGCTATGTCGAAGAGCCGGAGGAGGCCATGATTGTCGATACGGCACGGACTACCTCCGAGAACATCAATGCGAGAAGCCCCATCTACACAGAAGCCGTGTTCGGCAGCAACATCCCTGTGAGCATGCCGATCGGCATACACACCGCCGTTGGCGGCGAGAGCGACTACCCGAATCCAGGCGATGTACTGTGTGGTGCGATCGCCAGTTGCCTGGATAGCACGATACGAGTCGTCTCCAACCGAGTCGGCGTGAAGCTCAGGGAACTGAGTGTCCAGGTGAATGGCATTGTGGACGTGCGCGGCACCCTCCGCGTCGATCGCGGCACGCAAGTCGGTTTCCAGCGCTTCGACATCAAAGTGCACATCAAGCCAGCCGGCTTCGTGCCGAAGATGATGCTGAAGCGCATTGTCAAGGGTGCGGAGTCGAGCTGCGTGGTGTTGCAGACATTGCGCCGAGCCCCGGAAATCGGACTCGAGGTGGTCTAGGTGACGGCCTGGCCAAATGCCCTGGCATGGAGCAGTGACTGCACGAGAAAAGCATGTCCGGTTTCCTCGAGGATCGCGGCGCAGGTCAAGCCGACAATGGCACAGGCCGGCCAGTCGCGGAGTCGCGATACCGCGGCAGGCACGCGCCTGAGTCCGGCTCGCTGCCGCAGCCTTTGTGCGGCTACAGCCATTTGTTACTGTCCGGACGCCGCAACCGCCAGCACCGCACCGGCGGCAACAACCGGCAAGAGGACGATCCCGCCGGCGATAGCCCCGGTCGTCCTGGCGCCGGAAATCTTTTCGATCTCGATCTTCTCAATGTCCGCTACGTTGACCTCGACGGTCGCCATGCCATCGTTCGACAGGCTGCCATACAGGAAACCGTCTTCGATCTGGGTGAATCTCATATCGATGATCCGTCCCTGCTTCTCGTAAACCACGAGATGATCACCGGGCTCGAACTGGCTGGTGAAGTCGGCTTGCCCGATATCGACCGGACGCATCGACGTGCAGCCAGCGAAGGCGAAAATGGAAACGAACAAAATCAGTTGCTTGATAGACATGACATTATCCTCGTTAGATCGACCCCGTCTTCGGCGACGGACGATTGTGAGATTAGTCATGCGAGCCGGCCAGTTTCGGACGAATGGCTGACTTTCTGCTGATGATTACTTGATGAAAAGCCCGAAACCCCGTGTTTCCGGGGGTTCCGGCGGGGTTTGCTAGAAATAATCGGGCGCGTTCCCGGCCTTCCACTTGATGTTGCAGCCGATGCTCGGTACCTGTTCATCGCTGATTGGCTGCCCATTCAGAACAGCCTCCAGTGCGGCACGGATGTCGTGGCCGTCGACTGGTTCGTCATTCGACGGGCGGCTGTCATCGAGCTGTCCGCGGTAGACGAGGCGTTGCTCGCGATCGAACAGGAAGATGTCCGGTGTGCAGGCTGCCCGGTAGGCTTTCGCCACTGACTGGTCCTCATCGAGAACGTAGGGGAACGTCAGGCCCCATTCGGCGGCAGCCTTTTTCATGTTGTCCGGGCCGTCCGCAGGATACACCTCGACATCATTGCTGTTGATCGCAATGAGCTGCACGTTCCGGTCGCCATAGTCACGACCGATCCGCGCAAGTTCTTCGCGGACGTGAATGACAAACGGGCAGTGATTGCAGATGAACATCACGACGTAGGCATCGGCGCCCGGTTCCAGTCGGTGCAGATTCCCGTCCGGATCCGGTAACGAGAACTGCGGCGCACGCGTTCCGAGTTCAAGCATCTGTGATTCGACGGCGGCCATCGGTGGATAGTAAGCGGTGGCGGCTGCATGGGAAACCCCCGGAGAAAGGACCTCGTTACGACTTTGTAATCTTTACCTATACTGGGGTCCTGCGACAGGAGAGAACTCATGGCTTTTATCAATACCATTCCGGCGAGCGAGGCGGCCGGTGCCGTGCGGGACATGTACCGGCAAGAGGAGGAGGACTGGGGCTATGTGCCGAGCTATGCCACCGTGTTCTGTTACCGACCCGAAGTCATGGAGCGTTGGGGACGGCTGCTGGCTGAGATCCGGCGACCGGTAGACCAGTACCGGGGCGAACTCGTGACGTTCGTTACCGCGCTGACCCTGAAGCATTCGCCATGCTCGCTCGCGCATGGCAACCAGCTTGCCGGCATGATCGGCGCCGAAAACGTTGTCGCGATAGCGGATGAGCGGGAGGCGGAGGTGCTGTCTGCCGCCGATACGGCGATCGTCCGGTTTGCGCGCACGATAGCTCGCGACGCATCCAGGGTTACCGCGGCCCAGGTGGACGAGCTGCGTGTCGTCCACGGTCTCGGAGACGACGAGATCTTCGATATCGCGGCGATTGCGGCGTCGCGCAGTTTTTTTACGAAGATTCTCGACGCACTGGGTGCGGAAGCTGACAAGGGTTTCATGTCGATCGATGCGGAACTCCGCAACAGGCTGACGGTTGGCCGTCCGATCAGTCAGCGCGACCCGGAGGCTACTGCAAAAGCGCGGGCGTAGAGCAAAGGTGCACCGTCGCGCTCGACAGCGACACTGTCGATCAGCTCAAAACCGTCGGGTGGCTCGCCGTCTGCGAGCAGCGCCGACACGAGCGGGTAGTCGCCGCGGACTGCGACTTGCCCGTCCTGCATTACGTAGAAGTCCCAGGCGCGCAGCAGGACATACCTGATTTCCGGGTGCTGCGCGCGCAACGCCTCCGGCGTCAGCCGCAGCATCTCACCGAACTGCTCGACACGGCGTACATCCTCGGCAGTCAGCATGAAGTTGTTGCTGATCACGCTGCAGTCGGTATGAAACAGGAGGTAGTTGCCGTCGTGCTTGTCGGCGAGAATGATCCCCGGGTCCTCGGCACAGCGGTCGCCGAGTTCAAGAAAGATCGGGCGCGCTCTTTCGTATATTGGGGCGGCACCCAGCGCATAAACGTCAAACAGCTTGTCGCGTAATGGCGGCTGGTAAGCCACGAGCAAGCCGCCGAGTACAGCCACACCGACCAGGCCGCTGTGCCATCGGTATTTTTCCGCCAGTCGCTGTATGGCCAACAACGCACCGACGAGTAACGCAAACAGGCCGAAATAGTTGAAACGAAACTGCAGCAACAGGAAGGCCAGCCCGAACACGGTCATGACGGCAAAGAACAGGTCGCGCGGTTCGCGGCCAACCCACGCCGACCACAGGTAATACGCGAGCAACAGTGGGACGAGGAGCAACAGCCAGCTGTAGTGGGCTACCGTCCAGGAAAGGCCAAAACGTCCGATCAATCCGAACGGCCCGGTTGCCTCGATCACGTCCTGCAGGAACGAGAGGTCATGCGACACGAAGGCAGCGCCCTGCAGGACCTGCCCGGCGATTGGTAACACCAGCAGCACGCACAGCCCGGCGAGCATGGCGAACGACCTTGCAGCAAAGCGCTTCCAGCCGACAAACACGAGCACGATGCCCGTACACGCCGCGACGTAAAGATGGAAGACCGACAACAGGCCGAACTCGAACATGCCCTGCTGAAACGGACCCGAGGGCACAACGACAACCAGCGCGGACAACAGCAGCGACAGGGCAAGCGCATGCAGGCCCGGTCGGGAGAACTCGTGGCCGCGCAGCCACAGGATGCCGACGCTCGCCAGGACCGGGAGCTGCAACACGAACAGCCCGTTGTGAAACCCTGGCGCAAGGCCGAGCGCGATGCCGAGGCCAATTGCCACGCGCTTGTTTGCGCTGTCCGGAAACCAGCGCAAGCCCAGCCAGGTCACCAGAAGTACGAATGTAAATTCGACGAAGTGGTGGTCGACCTTGCCGACCATGTGCATCAGCTGTACGAACGGTGCGAGCGCGAACGCCAGCATCGCCAGCGCGCAATAGGGAAGGGCCAGGCCGGCCCGTCGCGCCGCCGCCAGGAACAGCGCCGCATTGACCGCGAGCCAGGCGACCGGCACATACAAGAGGAACCCCAGCGGGTCGGTCGCGGGGCGCAGCCATACGGCCAGCGCGGCGGCCTTGCCCATGAGCCAGTCATAAGCCCATGGCCACGGGACCCAGATGCCGTCCGGCGCATGAATACGCTCGTCGAACTGGTAGAAGCCGCGCTCGCCCACTGCGAGATCCAGCATGCGGCGTGCGTGGTAGAAGGAATCGTTGCCGGTCGGAATGTAGTCGCCCTGGAAATACGCGGCCTCGATGACGAGCAGGGCCAGGAACACACCGATCGCCGTCGCCGCCAGCCACAGGCCGATTACGGCCCAACGTTCGAACCGCAGTTTCGCGGGGTCGATCATCAGTCGCCCCGGCCTGCCGGTTTCGTGGCGACGACGACGAGGTTCTTGCCGAAACTGCCGAAGGTCAGCCGGTCGATGATGCGACTCACCGGGAAGACGATGGCGTCATAGAAAGCGACGCTGCCTGGGCTGACGCTGCCGGAGCGATCGCCGATCAGCTTGTAGACCAGCGTTGCAAGGAAACCGAGGCTGTCCACGTAATGGGCGGCATCGACTTCGAAGCCGGCTGAGCGGAGCAGCGCGACCAGCGGGCCACGCCGGTAGCGCCGGAAGTGCCCAACGTGCGTATCCATCTGGCTGTAAAGCACCTGGAATGCGGGGACGTACACAAGCAGCCGGCCGCCTGGCTTGAGGCAGCGGTACAGCTCGGCAATCGCCTCTTTGTCGTCACCGATGTGTTCGAGTACGTTCAGCGTATAGGTGTAGTCGACGGATTCGGTCGGAATGTCGGCCAGCGATGCGGCGACATCGAACCCGTCCTGCAGAAGCTCTGCGCGGAGTGCATCGTCGGGTTCCATGCAGATCACGTTCGCGCCAGCCGCGGCTATCGGCCGTGCAAACGTGCCGGCGCCGGCGCCATGGTCGAGCACCCGATCGCCGGTCGCGTGTTGCCGGACCAGTCCGACCAGGTAGTCGTTGTAACGGGTCGCCTGCTTCATGGCTTCCAGGTTGTCCCGGCCGCTGTAACTCGTATCGGTTGCCGGAGCGTTCACGGCGCTGACTCTTCCGGTTTGCCGCCGTCACGATCCGCGAACACGAAGCGGCTCGACGCGCCGAAATTGAACAAGAGCGCAACGCCGGCACCGAACGCCAGGGGAATCACCGGAATATTGCGCAGCGATTCGACTAATTCGATCGCGGCGACGAATACGAGCAGGTTGAGCAGCGCGCCGATTACCTGCACGGTGACGTACGACAGGTACTCGCGGCTATTCAGGCGTACGTTTTGCCGGTCAAACACCCAGCGGCGATTCAGGTACCACGTCGTCGTTACGGCTATCGTGAATGAGACTGCCCGTGCCATGTACGGGTCGAATCCGTAGCCTGTCATCAGGACGGTCAGGATGCCGGCGTCAACCAGGAAACCGACGCCACCGACCAGGACGAACCCCGGCAGGCGTCGGCTAGTCACTCTGTCCCCTTCGATGCCGCGCAATGTTCTGGTAATGCAGGCGCTTCATCTCCTGGCGGCCGCGGGTGACGGTGTCGAGGATGAGCCCGCAGGCGAGACTCAAGAAGCCCAGCAGCATCAGGCCGGTCGACAACACGGCGGTCGGCAGGCGCGGTACCAGGCCGGTGTCGAGGTAGGTGACCAGCACGGGCCACGACAGCACCATCGATGTGATGGCGAGGATCATGAAAATCAGTCCGAAAAATGGCAACGGCCGCTCGGTCTTGGTGAGCAACAGGATCGTCTTCAGGATGCGCCAGCCGTCCTGGAAGGTACGCAGATTGCTTTGCGACCCGCTCGGGCGGGCTTTGTACGGCGTCTCGACTTCAGCGATCGGCATGCGCAGTTCGAGTGCGTGCACGGTCAGTTCCGTTTCAATTTCGAAGCCGCTGGCGAGCGCCGGGAAAGACTTGACGAAACGCCGCGAAAAAACCCGGTATCCGGACAGAAGATCGGTGATGCGATTGCCGAAAATGGCTGCGACGATGCCGCTAAGCATTGCGTTCCCGAATCGATGTCCCGGCCGATAGGATGCGTCCTCGCCAGATACGCGCGTGGCGTTGACCATGTCGAGCATGCCGGATTCGAGCAGTTCGACCATCTTGCCGGCGCTGGCGGCGTCGTAGGTATCGTCGCCGTCGACGAGTATGTAGATATCGGCCTCGATGTCCGCGAACATGCGGCGCACGACGTTGCCTTTGCCGGGCAGTTGTTCGGTGCGTACGACAGCGCCTGCTTCTCCGGCGACTCTCGATGTCTCGTCATCGGAGTTGTTGTCGTAGACGAATATCGTCGCGTCGGGTAACGCTGCACGAAAGTCACAGACCACCTTGGCAATGGCGGCCGCTTCGTTGCGGCAGGGAATGATGACGGCTATCTGCATGGGTCAGATCTTCGTGAAGGCGGTCAGGCCGTTGCGTGTCGGGTCGCCAGGCTGGTAGAGCAGCTGGTCGTTGTTCCTGAAGCCGATGGCCTCGACATAATCGATGATGAAGCGCATCGAATAGAAGTTGCGCAGTTCACTGGCGTTGGTTTGCCAGGATTCGTTGGTGCCGGCATTGAACGTATCGTGTGCCAGCGCGGCGATGCGCCATGAATCTTCGTCGTGGCAGTCATGGTCGCGCAGGATCAACGTGCCGCCGGGACGCAGCACGTCGCGCACAGCTGACACGAACACCTCGCGTTTTGCCAGCGGACAATGATGAAAGCCGATGAAAACGGTCACCATGTCGAGCGAGTTGTGTGGAATGATGTTCGCAAACTCGGTGGAGTAGTCGCCCATGTCGATGTGCATGCCGATCTTTGCGAGCTGCCCGCGATCGACGATATCCTCCGGACCGAAACCCGCCTCCTGGGTGTGTAACAGGAAGACGTCACCGGTGATGTCCAGCTGGTCTTCGAGAATGCTGATATAACGGCCCGACGATCCGATCTCCAGGTGGCCATCATAGGTGGCGTTCGGGTCCACCAGCGTCAGGGTTTGCGCGGCCATGATCTGTTTCTGCTTCTTCAACGCCGGGATCGCATAGCGAAAAGCGCCGAGGAACGGGCTGAGGTCGCCCATTTCCTGCTGCAGAGCTTCGTACACCTGTTCGTCCGTGTCGTTGCTGGTCGCAAGGCGCGTCAGCGCTTGCTGGAGTTCGACTTCCGGATACAAATGAAAGACGTTGACGAGGAAACCGAAAAACTCCTCGCGCAACAGCGGATCGGAGTAGATGTAACGGAAGTTGCCTGCATTGGCCGACAGGTTGATCGGGGCCCCGGCAAATGCACACGGATGCATCACGGTGGCGAGCAGCGCACCAAGCCCGGAAATGCAATCTCGTCTGTTCATAAGGCAACCTCGCCACGTCTGCACTGGTTCACGCAGGGGCAGTTTACTGTCTTTTGCCAAGTGTAATGCTATCGTCGCCGCATTCAGTCGACGCGGTTCACCATTATGGCAGAACAGAAGGGCGGATTTGTGCCGCGTACGAGGCGGTTTCTACGCAAGGCCTTGCGGTATAGCGGCATCCTGTTCGCCACCTACCTGTTGCTTGTCGTCCTGGCCGTCTGGGTTGCCGGGGATGACGACTTCGATGTTCGCCTGCACGACTACGTCGTCAACGACATCACAGAACTGAACCCGGTGCCGATGGCGGACGTCGTTGCGCCGACGTCGGTCGACGAGATCGTTGCCGCCGTGCTCGGCAGCTCGGGCCCGATCTCGATCGGGGGTGGCCGTTACAGCATGGGCGGACAGACGGCGATTGACCGGGGGTTGCAGCTCGACATGCGCGATTTCGACGATGTCGTCGCACTCGATGCCGACGCACGCGAGATCACCGTCCAGTCCGGGATCTCCTGGCGCGAGTTGCAGGAGTACATCGATCCGTACGATCTGTCGGTCAAGATCATGCAGACCTACGCGAATTTCAGCGTCGGTGGGTCACTCAGCGTCAATGTGCATGGTCGCTATATCGGCCACGGCCCGGTCATCTCTTCCGTGAAAGCCATTCAGCTTGTGCTGGCGGACGGGTCCGTTGTCGACGCGTCCCGTGAGCAGAACCCGGAGTTGTTCTTCGCCGCCATCGGTGGCTACGGCGGTATCGGCGTCATCACCGAGGTGACGCTCGATCTCGCGGTCAACGAAAAAGTCGGCAGGCAAACGAAGACGATGCCGGTGGCCGAGTATGCCGAGTACTTCGCGACTACGATTCGCGATAACAAGGATGTGGTCTTCCACAATGCCGACATGTATCCGCCGGACTTCGAACAAGTGCGTGACGTTAGCTGGTATATCACTGACGAGGACCTGACGATCGAGGATCGGCTGATCGCGACCGACGAGACCTATTGGCTGCTGCCTAAAGCGATCAACTTCTCGAATTCGAGCGGCTTCGGGAAATGGACGAGGAAGTCCGTGATGGATCCGTTGTACTACGCTTTCGACCGGGTTGCCTGGCGCAACTGGGAGGCCAGTTACGATGTACGGGAGCTGGGCGAGGGCGATCGTAGTGAGAAAACCTGGGTGCTGCAGGAGTATTTCATCCCGGTGGAGAACTTCGATCGCTTCGTGCCGAAAATGCGCGACATTTTCGCGAAACACGAGGTCGACGTCGTCAACGTATCGATACGGCACGCGCTGCCCGACCCGGATTCGTACCTGTCCTGGGCGCGCAACGAGGTATTTGCGTTCGTCATCTATCACAGCCAGGGCACGACGGCGGCCGACCGGCAACAGGTCGGCATCTGGACGCGGGAGATGATCGACGCGATCCTTTCCGAGAACGGGGCCTATTACCTGCCGTACCAGCCTCATGCGACGAACGACCAGTTTCGCGCGGCGTATCCGAATGCCGACCAGTACTTCGCCGTGAAACAGGCGGTCGACCCGGACAACCGTTTCCGCAACAAGCTCTGGGAGAAGTACTACCCGACGAAACGCGCCGAAGTGCGCGAGTACCTGGATGGCCTCGATGGCTATATGAAAGGCGAGGAGCAGACGTTCCTGACGGTGCCGGAGTGGTACCTCGTGTTCAACCCGAACGAATATGCCGACTTTCTGGCGAGCGGCAACAACCCGAGTTCATTCCCATACTGGAAGAGCATTGACGAGTACTGGACCCTGTACGACCGGGTCAATGCGCTGACTGACGGGCTGTACCCCGAGAACACCGAGTACCAGGTGATGCTGTGGGTCATCGGCGTCAGCACGACCGCCGAATTCGTTGCCAAGGGCATCTACGAAAATACGATCGGCCGCCTGACGCGCTGGACGGCCTCGGCTGACACGCCGGAAGACCTGCTCATACAGGAAGCACATGCTGCCTACGGCGAGCTGATCTACTACGAACCCTGGTATGTGTTTCCGTTCGCGTCGTACGCCGGGAAAATCTGGACCGACACGCCGTTCTTCGGCAAGAACTTCCTGAGGAAGCTGGAACGCAAGCTCATGTTCAGCGCCGAGTTCGCATTCAAGGCCCTGTATGCGAAAGCAATCGGGTTCGGGTCGCAGGCGACCTATGGACCGTCGGCCGGGTTTGCGACGATGCATGTCGCTGGCGACAAGGCGCGCATCGCGGCAGTCGATCCGCGCGTCAAAGTACTGCAGGATTTCGGTGACGGTCACCTGGCCATGACCGCGCCGCGCTGGGGCGGGTTTACCGAGGTCGTGCCGCAGCTGGCCACGGCCGGCGCCGAATTCGTCGAGATCAATGGCAACGATGAAATCGTGTTCACGACGGTCGAGGACGCAGACTCGGATGCAACGCCAGCCTTCGCAAGGCTGTTGTTCAATTCGCTGGTGATCTCGCCGACCGGCAAGAAGCGCTCGGTGTATGTCGTGCCGGTGGCAGACCTGTCGCATGCACTTAACAGCCTCGCGGCCCAGGACGTGCAGCTGGAGCACATTTTCGATTTCTAAAGGAACGTCGAACCTGCACGGCAGGGCGGCTCCCCTGGCGGTAACGCTGCCTGCGCTACTCGCTTCCGTACCGGCCTGATCGCCCTCAAAGCAGTGACCAGGGCGGTTTTTATTCCGGTTTCAGGATATTTTGGCCAGTCTTTGGGCGGGCTTCATGCCATGCGGCCCGTCGGCTCCTATCGTAATTCCAGCAGTTCACCAGTAATGAACAGGCAGGTGCGATATGGGCCGAAAAAGGGGACGGAACGGATATCTCGTGGCCATGATTTGCGTTGTCACGACATCCGCTGCAGCGGGTTGTACGAGCCACGAGGCCACGCTCCGGAAGACGCTGGCAAGTGCCGATACGGTCGATGTGTGCGAGTCGCGGGGAACGCAGACGCTTTGTTCGAGGCATCATGCGACCGACTACGCGCTTTACGTGGAGCAGTACCGGGAGCGCGAAGAAATGCGCCAACTCGAACAGTCCGAAGAGTGGTAGCAAGCGCTAATCGAGCTGCATGCGCTGGATTATCCGGGCGAGTTCGCCAGACTTGCGCATTGCCTCGATCTTGCCCTGCAGTTCTATTGCTGCGGCCTCGTCTTTCACGCCGATTGCAAAGCGCATCGGTTCGTCCCTGAAAACGGCGTCGTCGGCAACCTGCAGGTGATTGACACGGATGATGCCCTTGAGGGTATCGACGTATTCCTGGCCGCGTTCGGAGTAACTCGTCAGGCCATTCGCCAGCGTCAGGCAATCAAGAGGTTTGCCGGCCGCCCGGGTCTCGGCGCGCAGCTTGCGGAAATCCGCGTAGGCCGGGTGCGACATCAGGTTGATGAAGTAGCCGCGCACACTGTCGAAAGGCCAGTCGAACGTGGCGATGCGGTAGTCGCCCAGTTGTTGCCGCTGTTGCTCCGGCGCGAGTCCCTTGCCACCGAAGGTCCACTGGCCGAACAGTGCGTTGCCCTCTATCGCGAATCTCGAGGTGCCATAACCGCTCTCGTACGCGGCCTGTCCGAGCGCGAGCCCGGCGGGGATGATGTCGACCTTGATGAGCATCTCGTCGAGTATCGTGTCGAAGTTTTCATCTGCCGGCGAAAGGTCCGCGGCGGCTTCTGCATCCATGACTCGCATCAGCACGACACCGTTGCGTAGTTCGGCGAGGTCGGCGGCGGCAATCGAATCGCCGTTCGCATGCGCCTGCCGGGCGCGCAGCAGTTTCGCGCGCCTTTCGAGCACCATGTTGTTGGCGTGAAGTACCAGCGGCAGCATCAGGCGGTAGAAGATTTCTTTCTTCTCCGGGACCGTCAGTTTCTGGGAAGCTTCTCGCCAACGCGGGTTGATGCCGGTCAGGATGACGTTCGGGACCTCGAGTTGCTCGCCACGTTTTTCCTCGCCCCAGAAGTTCTCTTTCTTCAACCAAGCGATACCGTCATCGATACTGGCGAAGACAATGACGTCCTGGCCGCGTGCCGGGTTCGCGTGCACAAGAAGCAAGAGCGATACCAGGACCGCAAACGTACCGTTCAAGCGATCGATCATCGGGGCGTCCTCTGCACTGTTCCTCGTGCACGATACGCTTTTTTCGCACGACAGGCACGGCGCGGAACGATACGCCTGAAACTTTCATCGCGAGCCGCAATCAAACTCCCGGAAACGGGGGGAAGAACAATATGAAAAACCTGTTACTGGCGACGCTTCTGCTCGCCACCTGTGGCTTACGGGCCGTGGCCGACGACCGCGGGCCTTTCACAATCGACTTCGAAGAACTCGCTCCCGGCGTGTGGGCCGGGGTTCGACCGGACGCCCCGCGGGCGCCGGTAATGGGCACCACGGTCTTCGTGATTGGCGATGCGTCCGTCGTCGTGTTCGACGGTGGCGGCGTCGCCGCGATGGCTGACCTCGTCATCGGCAAGATCCGGTCCCTGACTGATCTCCCGGTCAGTGATGTCGTTATCAGTCACTGGCACGGCGACCACAACTTCGGCGTGTACCGATTCGCCGAGGAGTACCCGGAAGTCAGGTTCATTGCGCACGAGTTCACCAGTGCAATGCTCGACAGCAGCAAGATGAGTTACCTGGACAGGCAGGAAAACTTCAGGGAAACGCGGCTGTCGCGCTACCAGGAGTATGTCCGCACCGGGACCGGGCCGGGCGGTGAGTCGCTGAATGCGCAAGAGGTTGCTGTTTTCCAGGGGCTCATAGACGACATCGATATTATTGACAGTGAGTTCTCGCGCTCGCGCGTGACTCCGGCGGATATCACGTTTTCCAGGCAGCTGACGCTCGACCCTGGCGGCCGGAGGATCGAGTTGCTGTATCCCGGATATGGCAATACCGCGGGTGACGCCGTGATGTGGTTGCCCGCTGAGCGCATCGTTGCCGTTGGCGATATTGTTGTGTTGCCATCGCCCTATGCGTTCAACGTTCCGCCGCGGGAATGGGCGGATACGTTGCGTGCGATCAAGGCCCTTGATTTCGCGGTGCTGGTTCCCGGGCATGGCCCTGTTCAAAAGGACACGGCCTATATCGACCTCCTGATCGCAACGGCAGATGACATTGCGCGGCAGCGTGATGCACTGGTTGCGGCAGGTACATCGCCTGACGAGATCGCCGCGGCCCTCGATTTCTCGGACATCGAACCACGCTTTACCGGCGGGGACGAGTATCTCGCCGTGTCGTACCGGGATTACTTCGAACAACCGTTTCGCGAGGCGGCCGTCAAGGAGTTGACCGGCGAGCCGATGGTGCCTGTGCCCGTGCCGGAACTGGTGTCTTTCGATGACGAGCGCTGGCAATTTGGTGCAGCGGACTACGAGGTCGCGGACTACCTGGGCCAAAAGGCGTTGCGTATCAGGGGCGGGCTTGCCGTGCTGCCCGATGTCGACGTCAGGAACGCGATTGTCGAGTTCGATGTCGCCGTAAGCGGAGACCGGGGCTTCGCCGGTGTCGTGTTCCGGCTCCAGGACAACGGCAACTACGAAAACTTCTATATCCGGCCGCACCAGTCAGGTAACCCGGATGCCAACCAGTACCAGCCGGTATTCAATGGTGTCGACGCGTGGCAGCTCTATTACGGCGAGGGCTACGCCGCACCGGTCGCCTACAGGTCAAACGAGTGGATGCATGTGAGGATCCAGTTCGCAAACAAGGTTGCGAAGGTGTTTATCGACTCGGACGAACCGGTGCTGGTTGTCGAGGACCTGAAGCGGGACGTCGTCGGTGGATCGATCGGCCTGGCCGTTGCGAACTTCGCCGATGCGTGGTTTGCAAACTTCCGCTACATGCCGCTCGCGAACGCCTACGAGTTTCCCTATCCGGGCAAAGGTGTCGGCAAATCCGCGCCGGGTGTCATCACGAGCTGGCGGGTATCGAGCGCCTTTGACCGGGCGGAAATAGCGAGCGCAAGCAGCATTTCCAGGGAGTTTCTCGAGGAATTCAACTGGACGTCACTTGATAGTGAACCGAGCGGAATCGCGAACCTGGCGCGAGTGCAGGGTCGCGGCCCCGGTGCCGACACGGCGTTCGCCTGCGCCGTGGTTAATTCCGAGGTGGAGGAAACACAGCAGCTGCAGTTCGGCTACAGCGATGCGGCGACTGTTTTCATCAACGGGACACGCGTCTACAGTGGCGACAACAGCTACGAGTCCCGAGACTACCGCTACCTGGGCACCATCGGCCTGTTCGATGCCGTGCCGGTGCGGCTGCAACCGGGTAGCAACGAGATCTGCATCGCGGTTGCCGAGCGCTTCGGTGGCTGGGGTGTAACGGGCAAGCTGCAGTCGCTCTGAGGTACGCGGATTACCTGACGCGCCAGATGACGTTGCCGACATCGTCGGCGATCAGCAGCGCGCCGGTGCCGTCCAATGCCAGCCCGACGGGACGTCCCCGGGCTCTGCCATCGGCGTCCAGGAAGCCGCCAACGATCTCCTCGGGCAGTCCGCCCGGCATGCCGTTGGCGAACGGGACGTAGATGACGCGATAGCCGGCCGGCGGATAGCGATTCCACGAACCGTGCTGGCTGACGAACAGGCCGTTCCGCCATCGTTCGGGCAGAGAGCTTTCCCCGGAGAACTCGATGTCCAGCGCAGCAGTGTGTGCCCCCAGTGCGTAGTCCGGGCTGCGCGCGACGGGAAAATCGCCGGGCCAGCGTGCGTCCAGGCCGGGTTGCGGGTGGTCGCCGAAGTACGTGTAGGGCCAGCCGAAGAAGTCACCCTCGTGCACGGATGTGGCGTAGTCCGGCACCAGGTCACTGCCCAGTTCGTCGCGCTCGTTGACGACCGTCCACAAGGCGCCGGTAACGGGTTCGATCGCGAGGCCGTTCGGGTTCCTGAGCCCGTGCGCAAAAAGCGCCAGCTCACCGGTATCGAGATCGAGGCGATGGATCGCGGCGCGTCCCTGTTCGACTTTGGGACCGCATTCGCCGACGTTGCTGTTCGAGCCCACTGTTACGAACAGGCTGCGCCCGTCCGGGCCAGGCAGCAGGTTCTTGGTCCAGTGGTGGTTGCGCCCCGATGGCAACTCGGCAACGACCTCGCCTGGTGCGCTCACCGACGTCATGCCTGGCGTGTACGTAAATCGCACGACTGCGTTGGCATTTGCGACATAGAGGTCCGTGCCGATCAGCGCCATGCCGAAAGGTGAGTAGAGCCCGTCGGCAAACACATGCGACTCGTCGGCGACACCGTCGCCATTCGTATCGCGATGCAGGGAAATGCGGTCCGCGCTGGGTGTTCGTGCGCCGCTGTATTCGAGGACCAGGTCTGCCGCGAGTTTCTTCAACTCACTGCAAATGCCGGAGCCGGCCGGGGCGTTGCTTTCGGCGACGAGGACGTCCCCGTTCGGCAGCACGTACAGCCAGCGCGGATGATCGAGACCGCCTGCGAACAGGTTGATCGCGAGGCCGTCTGCCGGCGAGGGCGTTTCGCCTGCCGACCAGCCAACAGGTTTCGCCGGTCTGACAGTCGGCACCAGGCGTTTTGTCGGTGCCACCAGTACGGGCGCGGGACCGTAGTCCGCCAGGTCTTCGAGTACCGCGGGCGCAGGGAACAGGAACTGCCACGCGACTACCAGCAGTGCCGACACGGCGACGGCCAATAGTCCGAGCAGGATTTTTCTGAACATGGTCTGCCAATCCCCGCAGTTGCTTCAGGCAAACCGGAGGATACGGCATCCGGCCCGGAAATGGGCCCGGGCGTGGCGGATTCAGCCCCCGGCCTGTACCGCAACCAGTTCGCCGTCGTCGAGTGCCTCGGCGCCGCGCACTGCGATGCGGTCGCCGGAGTGCAAGTCTCCCCGCACGGCGATGTTGTCACCACTGGCGTCGCTGACTTCGACCGCGACGCGTTCGGCCTTGGCATCATCGGTGATGCGCATGACGAAGGCGCCGTCTTCGCGCAGTACCACGGAGTCACGCGGCACCGTTAGTGCGGTGCTCGGTGCCAGCGTCAGGCTGGTGCTGACGAGTTGGCCGGCAGCAACCACGTGTTGCGCGTCGGCAGGCAGGTCGAGGCGCACCTCGAACGTCTGCGACTGGGAGTTAGCCGCCGGTACGACCCTGCGAATGCGGGCCTCGAGGTGCAACTCGTTGAGCCGGACTTCTGCGGCGTCACCGGCGCGCACGCGTGGCAAGTAGCGTATCGGCACCGAGGCGCGCACTTCGAGGTTTTGTGTATCGGTCATGGCGGCAAGCACGGCGCTGCGTTCGACGTCCTCGCCGGCGTTTCTGAGGCGCTGGGTCACGACGCCGGTGAATGGTGCCCGGATGGTGCAGCGCGCAAGCTGGTGCTCGGTCTCGCGGATTGCGATTTCCGCGATACGCAGATCGCTTTCGGCGAGGTCACGGTCGGCCGCGGTTCGATCCATCTGGATTTCGGCGATGACATGAATGTCGTTGACGGATTCGAGGCGTCCGAGTTCGGTGTTGAGGCGCTTCAGGTTGATTGCTGCACGTTTCGCCTCAGCCAGTTGGCGCTCGCGCTGCAGTGCCAGCATCTCGCAGTCGAAAACAGCGACCGGGGCGCCGGCTTCAATGTAGTCGCCCGGTTCCGCCAGCCATTCGAGGCGGCCGGCCATACCGGCGGTAATCTGGCCTTCATTGCGACTGAAGACTGTACCGGCCGCCGGTACCGTCGGAGCGATGCTCGCCGAGACGACTTCGGTCACGGTGACCGGTGTCGGCAATGACTCGTCCGTCGCGAGCCCGTCACTGGCTGCAAGGCACAGCGGCAAAACGAACAGTAACCTGCACGCGCGATCGATGTTCCTGGCTGTCATCATGATGTCGTCCTTGTTTGAGCGAGGAGTTGCTCACCGGGCATCACCCGGTCTGTGTTGGTTGCGGTTCCGGCTTCGCCGAGGCGCAGGATGCTGGGCAGCAACAACAGAGTGAACACGGCGCTTACGCTCATGCCGCCGACGATCACCGTCGCGAGCCCGCGGTAGATGTCGCTGCCGGCACCGGGTACGAGCATTAGCGGCAACATGCCGCAGATCGACGTCAGCGTGCTCATGAAGATCGGGCGCGCACGGATGCGAATCGCATTCGCGACCGCGTCGGCGCGGGCCAGTCCGTCGCGTTCCCCAGCGCGGGTCTGGTGCACGAGCAGGATCGCGTTATTCACGACCAGGCCGAGCAGGATGATGAAACCGATCATTGTCAGCAGCTCGAGCGACTGGTACGTGAAGAGGTTCAATACGCGCAGCCCGATGATGCCGCCGACGACGGCCAACGGCATGACGAGCAGCACGATCATGCTGTCTTTAACCGAGCGGAACATTGCCGCCATGATCAGCGCGAGTATCAATATGGCGAGCGCGAAATTCTGGCTCATATCGACAACAGCGCTGGCGAGCTGGTCGGCCGTACCGCGATAAAAAACGTCGGCATCAGCGGGCAGGGCGTCGCGCAGGATCGGGTCGATTTCACTGCGCACGGTATTGAGGGCGTCTTCGATGGTCATGCCGGGCGGCGGCAGTACCTGTAGCGTCACTGTGCGCTGGCCATTGACCCGGCGCAGCTGCGTTGGTCCGACGGTGCGGCCGATATTGGTCAGCTCACCGAGTACCTGGATGCCGGATTGCGGCGTGTAGATCGGTACGCCGGCGAGTTCCTCGGGCGTATCCCAGGCGCCGCTCCAGATCAGCACGTCGACACTTTCATTGCCGTCGAAGTAGCGACCGGCGTTGAGGCCGCCGGTGAAGGCGCGCACCGCGTCAGCGACCGCACCGCGGTCGAGCCCGGCCTGGGTGATGCGCAGGTCGTCGGGCGTGAGTTGCAGTTCCGGCTTCGACAGGCTGACGCCAGGCAGCGCGCGCACCGACCAGTCGCTGAAGCGCTCGTTGATGGCATCCTGCCCGATCTTTGCCGCGGCCATCAACGCTGCGAGTTCCGGGCCCTGCAGGTCGATATCGATGTTGCGGCCGCCGGAGATGCCGATGTTGAGCAGCGAGGCGCGGGAGATGAACGGCCGCGCACCGGGCAGGCCGACCAGGATCTCGTCACGGAGCTTGTCCATCAGCGCCGGCGCTTCTACCGGGTCGCGGGGATAGATGTAGATGCCCGTTGCGTTCGAACCGTACGAGTACAGGTTGTAGCCGCGAATCCCGGGGTTCGCGTCGCCGTCGACGTGGGGCTGCAGACGGTCGATGACTTCGAGTATCAGTTCGTTCTCGATGGTGCTGAGTGGAATGCCTTCCGGCATGCTGAAGAATACTTCGACACCATCGGAATTGGCCTGGGGCAGGAAGTCGAGCTTGGGCGCGAGTAGCCAGGCCAGCAGTACCGGTGCGACCAGCAGTGAGGCGATCCACTTCGCGCGCAACGCCGGCGTGTTCGTCAGGCGGATGATTGCATTGGTCAGCCGATCCCAGAAATCGCCAAACCGATCGGTGGCCAACTCGTCGCCGCAAAAGAACTTGCTGACGACCGGCAGGACCGTTATCGCGGCGATGAGCGATGCGGTAACGGCAACCGACAGTGTCAGCGCCAGGTCGGCGAACAACTGGCCTTCGAGCCCCTCCATGAACAGAATCGGCAGGAAGATTGCAATGCTCGTGATCGTCGATGCGAACAAAGCGCCGACGACCTGTGACGGCCCTTCGCGGGCGGCTGTGTCGGATGACATGCCGCCTTGTCGCAGGCGCACGATGTTTTCCTGCACGATGATCGCGGCGTCGAGCACAAGACCGACGGCGAACGCGAGCCCAGCCAGCGACACGACATTGAGGCTGCGCCCCAGCAGGCTCAGTACGAGCAAGGACGACAGCAATGAAAACGGAATGGTCGTTGCGATCATCAGCGTCGCGCGCCAGCCGCGCAGGAACCACCAGAGCACGCCGAGCGCCAGGCAGACGCCAAGCATCAGGTTGCCGTTGACGAGCCCGATCGCGCGCCGGATATGTACCGACGCGTCGAAACTCAGGACGACCTGCAGGTCCTGCAGAGACAGCGGTCCGGCGTTGAGTTCGTCGATGACTTCGTTGATATCGTCGAGGATCGACACCGTGTTGGCGCCATACTTGCCCTCGACCGAGATGTAGTACGCCGGAAAACCGGTGCGGTACATGAATCCGTTGCGAGGGTAGAGTTCGGTCGTAATGTCTGCGACTTCACGCAGACGCACTGCCTCGTTGTTGGGTCTCGCGACGATCAGGTCGCCGAGTTCTTCGAGGTCGAAGCCGCCGAGATAGCGTACCGTGTACTGGCGACGGCCGACGCTGGCAAGCCCACCCGTCGTGTTGACGGCACGGGTGACGGTATTCGCGATATCCGTCACCTGCACGCCGAGCGCAGCCGCGCGATACGGGTCGAAATTGATGAGTACGAGGCTGTCGCGCTGGCTGTTGAGATTGACGCGCTGCACACCATCGATACGTAGCAATGCCGGCTCGACGTAGGCTTCGATAACGCGCTGGAACTGCGTGACATCGGTACCCGGCGTCGCGACGCGCGGATGTACGAGCAGCGTTGCGACCGGGAAATCGCCGCCGCCGACCTGGATGCTGGGCTCATCGGCGTCGGGCGGCGCCGGCTCGGCGCGGTTCAATGCATTCAGGACATCGAGCATCGCCTGCTGCAGGTCCGTGCCGACATCGAACGTGAGACGCACGTTGCCGTTACCCGGGCGCACATCGCTCGACATCTCGACGACACCGGGCACCTGGCGCAACACCGTCTCCTGCGGCTCGACAATGTTCGCTTCAACTTCCTGCGGTGCCGCATTGCGCCACGACGTATTGACCCTGATCTCCGGGTACTCGAGGTTCGGCAGCATCTGGATCGGCAGCGACACGATCCCGACGACTCCGAGCACGAACAGCAAAACCGCGGCCGCGAGTAACGCGGCCGGGTTGTCCGAAGACACGCGAATCAACGACATGGAGATCCCCCAAAGCGAATGACGCAACAACTAGGTCATTGGATGCGTATTGGACCGCTTTGGTTGTGCAAATATCGTCGACTTGCGATGAAGCGACAGGATGCTGCGGTAAACGGTGCGTTACTTGCAGGCTCCCGCTAGCGACCTCGTTCGCTGACCCACACGCCGCCGGCACCGTACACCAGTCGCTTGCCGTCCCACGACATCGAAGGACGGGTCTCAGCGGCATCGACAGTCGCGAACGGGACCGTCTCGCTGAGGTTCACGACGTGGCGCCATGGTGCAAACAGAAAGCCGCGTCTCGCGTAGAAGATATCGAACCCGGACTGATCATCATCCGAACTCGGGCGATCCGACGCGAAGACGATTTCGCGCGCGTCCTGGCTGACGTTGGGCTGGCGGTCGTCGTACTCCGTATTGATCGGCCATCCCAGGCGCTCGCCCGGACCGAAGCTGCCGTCGGCCCGCTGCCGACTGACGTAGATATCCTGGTTGCCCGTGTGATAGTCGGACGAGAAAAACAGGAACGTTCCCCATATCGTCTTGACGACTGACGGGCTGAATTCGGTCCCTGGCGTGTTGGGCCCGTCCGGCTCGCAACCGAGGTTTTCAGGAATGGCCCAGCCGGTTGCAGGATTGTTAACGGTCCGGTGTATGTCGGCCCCGTCACAGCCGCCACTGCGGGTGGAGACGAAATACAGGCTGCCATCGGGCAGCGGCGTAGGGCAGAAGTCGTTGGCGAGGTCCGGATCGTTTGCCGGGAACGGCAGCGCTGCGCCTGCTTCGAATGGCGCGTCGACCGTTGCTCGCTGGTTGACGTAAATGTCGATGCCGGTCCCGGGATTGCGTGCTGTGTACAGGAACAGTCCTGCCGGTGACTCGATCGGGCAACCGCCGGGCACCTGGGTACCGTCGGTCCTCAGTTGCGGTGTGCTCTCGCCCCAGCCCCAGTGGCCGGCGACAGCCTTCGCTGGTGCGGCGACCAGCAGCACGAGAGTGGCCGACAATACTGTCACGGCACGTGCTGCCGAGCTCCCATATTTCTTCTGCGTCGTCATGTTGTTGTTCTCCTGAAGCTGACAATTGCAAGGCTTGATCGTCACCGATGGTCAGCTCCCGTCGGTGACGCAGTGTGTCCAAAATAGGCCTGCGAATGTCCGTTTGCGTGAAAAGCCCATAAAACAACCGGTAAATTCCTATAAAATCGCTGCGAGGCCAGCCAGATTCAGCGCACGGCCGAAGGCGGCGACACGATGGTTGCAGCATCCGATAATTCACCGGTTCAGTATCGAATAGGCGACTTGCTCGTTGATGCGGGCTCGCGACTCGTCAAGAGAGGCGAGGAGACGCTGAAGCTTGGTGCGCTGACATTCGATTTCCTGCTGGCGCTTGCAGAATCGGCACCGTCGATGGCGACCTACGACGATATGGCCCGGCGCGTGTGGGGAGGTCGGCCTGTCACCCCGGAGACGATCGCGCAACGCGCCAAGATGCTGCGTGATGCCTTGTCGGACGACGCAAAATCGCCGCGCTACTTCGAATTGATTCGAGGGCAGGGTTACCGGCTCATTGTCGATGTTGAGCCGCATGTTGCAAAAGAGGTCGCGCACGCGCAGCCGCAGCGTGGCAAGACGGCGGTGATCCTGGTGTGCATTGTGGCGCTCGCTTTCGTCGCGGTGTCCATGTTCCAGCAAGACGTGGCGCCGCCGTCCGTTGCAGTCCTGCCGTTCGTCGACCTGAGCCAGGCCGGCGACCAGCAGTATCTTGCCGATGGTATTGCCGAAGAGTTGATCAACGCTTTGTCGGGCCTCGACGGACTCGAAGTGGCCAGCCGCACCGAATCTTTTTACTACGGCGGGCCGACAGCAGACCTCAGAGAGGTGGGGGAAAAACTTGGCGTCAACGCGGTACTGGAAGGCAGCGTCCGCAAGTCCGGGAACGAAATCCGGATTACGGTCCAGTTGATAGAGGTCGACAGCGGCTATCACCTGTGGTCGGAGAGTTTTGATCGGGAACTCGAAGACATATTCGCGATCCAGGAGGGTATCGCGACGTCCGTTGCCGGCGCGCTGGGGGTCAAGCTCGGTGTTGGCGACGTCAACGAATTTCGCGGTGCTGGAACGACGAATTTCGACGCTTACGAAGCTTTCCTGCAGGGCGATTTCGAGAAGGCGATGGCGCTCGACCCGAACTATGCGGCGGCCTGGGCAAGACAGGGCATCATGATTGCTTCCACGATGTGGGATAACGCGCCGGAACAATCACCCGAAATCATAGATCGCGCCTACCAGCACGTTGCAAGAGCCATCGAGCTCGATCCCGGTTCGGCAACGGCACACGCACACTTTGCCACCCTGATCTACGCGACGATGGACTGGAACCGTGCAGAGGAGGCGTACGCAACGGCGGCGTCGTTGAACTGGGATTCGCGCGATATCAGCAATTATGGAAACATGCTGATGCGCGCGGGGCGCAGTCGCGAGGCACTTGTCGTGTACGCGGAAAGCGAGTCGTCGCTGCGTGTTCCGCCAGGGCCCAGTCTGCTGCGCACCTATTCCTACATCGCCGTTGGGCAGTTTGACGTGGCGAGGGAGATGGTGACGGAGTTGCAGGGCGATCTGCGCCGTTACGGTAACCTGATCATCGCGCTGAACAAGAAGGCCGACCTGTCGACCTTCCTGCACGAAACATCCCACTTCTACCTGACGATCCTGGG
>Ga0210130_1000013_pt1 | contig 27401 bp, 18 predicted proteins | sample White_ThreeSqC_D_2_FD_185591 | JGI IMG/M metagenome (GOLD analysis project Ga0210130, IMG submission 185591) | Wetland microbial communities from the San Francisco Bay, California, USA, that impact long-term carbon sequestration -... | ecosystem: Environmental > Aquatic > Marine > Wetlands ...
GATGCCAGCCGTGCACACCGTTGCTTCTCGGGGCTCCGAAAAGCACCGGTGATCGCAGGGACGGTTGCCTTAACTCCCCGGCGCGACGCGATACCCGGTGTCAGCGCCATTCCCCAACCGGTTACGAATGACGTGATTTAGCTCAGGCCCCTGTCAATACCGATTACAGTCGATCGCTGCTTGATGCTCTCGGTATCTTCATAACCACCGCACCACTCACGGAGTTGCTTGGCCGGCATCGGTCGAGCGATGAAATAGCCCTGCACCAGGTCGCAGCCGAGGCGCCGCACGGTTGCGTACTGTTGGTCGGTCTCGACGCCCTCCGCGACGACTTCGAGGTCCATCGCCTTGCCCAGCGCGATGATCGCCTCGATGACTCGCGTGTTGGCTTGCGAGTCCGACAATTTGGCGACAAAAGACTGGTCGATCTTCAGGGACTGCACCGGTAACTGCGCCAGGTAACTCAACGACGAGTAACCAGTACCGAAATCATCGATGTGGATGCCGACGCCGTAGGCCGCAAGGTCATGCAACATGGGTTGCGCGATCGTCAGGTCCTCCAGCAACACCGTTTCGGTCAGTTCGAGATTGATCAGTTTCTTGTCCACCGAGTTGCTGTTCAGGATGCCCTTGATCAACGCGACCAGGTTCCGGTTACGTAACTGGTGAGCCGACAGGTTGACGCTCACCGGTATGTCCCAGCCGCCGGCATCACGCCAGCGCGCGACGTCTTCGCAAACCGTTCGCATGATGGATTCGAAGAGGATGTCCGAAATGCCCATTTCTTCGCTGAGCGGTATGAAGTCAGACGGCGCCACGACCGATCCATCCGGCCGTATCCAGCGCGCCAGCGCTTCTACGCCCGCCAGGGCACCGGTTCGGGTACTTTGCTGGGGCTGGTAGAAAGCCGTGATCTGGCCGTTGTCGATGGCGCCACGCAGTTCCGCTTCGAGATCGAATTTGTGGCGCGCCCGGAATCGCATCTCACTGTGATAGTAGGTGATCGCGTGCTCGAGGCTGCGCATCGACCGATGCAAGGCAGATTCGGCGCAGCGAAATACCTCTTTCGCGTCCCGCCCGTGAACCGGGTGCCACGATACGCCGATACTCGCTTTCAGGTACAGGTCGCGGCCGTTAATCAGGAATGGCTCTTCGACGGTTTGCTTGACGAGTTCTGCCAGCTCACGAATGTCGGAATCTGACTCCACCCCGGGCATCAGGATGGCAAACTCATCGGCGCCGAAGCGACCGACGATTGTTCCGGCGCTGTTCGCATCTTCGCAGAACGTTCGCACCAGCCGGTTACCGACCGACCGCAACAGCTCGGTGCCCGACTCGAAGCCCATCGTCTCGTTGATGAAACTGAAACGATCGATGTCGAGCAGCACCACCACGGTGTCGCCTTCGGACTCCTCGGCCCGTTCGATCAGCGCCTTCAACTCCTCGATCAACAACAACTGGTTCGGCAGCCGTGTGACCATGTCGAAATAGGCCAGCTTTTGCAGAGCCGCCGTGCGTTCCTCGACACGGCGCTCCAGTTCCTCGTTGGCGCTCCTGAGCGCCATGTCGGCATGCCATTTGCCGCACAACGCTGCTGCGAGTTGTCGACATTCGAGCCCATGGAAGGGCTTCTTGAAAAAGAAGATCTTGTCCGCCGGAGGGATCAGCTTGCCGAGATTCTCGGGCTCCGGGTCGGTCGAACCCGTAACGACGACGAGGTTCACGTTCGGGTCGAGTTCGCGAATCTGTTTGGCCGCCTCGATGCCATCTATGCCGGGCGGCATGCGGATATCGATAAAGACGATCGCATAGCGCCTGCCCTCTGCGATTGCCATCCTCACGGCTTCGACTGCGGCCTCGCCCTGGTTGCGGGAGTGGACTTCGAAGCGGGCGCCGCCATGTTCATCGGTTTCCTCACCGAAGAGGACCTTTTCGAGATCACTGAGCGTCGCCGTATTCACGTCCGGCTCGAAATCTTCGCCGAGGCAACGAACGTATTCGCCGATCAGCAGTGCATCATCGTCGACGACGAGTATGCGATTGGTTGTCGAAAATTCTTTGTGAGTCATCGCTTCGAATCTCAGTGTGAGCGCACCATCGTCGCCACGTCCTCGGCGAGCCGGGTGAAAGACAGGGGCTTGTTGAAATAATGCAGGCGCATCGGCGGCGGCACGCGACGTCGCAGTTCTTCCAGCGGAATATCCGAGAAGCCAGTCACGAACACGATTTCGACATCCGGGTCGAGTTTGCGAATGCGGCTGCCCGCTTCGACGCCGTCAATTCCGGGCGGCATGCGAACATCCAGGATGATGACGTCGAACGGGGCACCGCGCTCTGCAGCAGCAGCAACCGTACGGATCGCTTCTTCGCCCTGGCGGCACGCAACAACGTCGAACTTTGGCTGATCGTCGATATCGGTTTGCGGATCGAACAGTTCGGCAGACAGCGCATCGAGCGCTTGCATGTGATTGGTCGGCTCCTCTTCGCCGAAAGCTTCGCGATAGCATTCGAGCACATGCTCGTCGTCATCGGCGACTAGCACGCGAATGAATTCCTGATTTTCGACCGTATACATGTTCAACCTCCCTGTGCTGCCGGAAGCAGCACATGAAATTCGGCTCCCTGCCCCATGCCGCGACTTTCCGCAGCAATGCGTCCGCCCATGCCGGCAACGGCATTGGCGCACCAGTGCAGACCCAACCCGGTCGTTGCGCCTTCGACTTTCGATGTGAAACCGCGCTGGAATATTTTCTCGCAGGTAGCAGCGTCGAAACCGCTGCCGTTATCGCGGATCGTCAGGCGCACCATGGAGCGGTCGTCATCGCTGGCCGGGGCTGCGTCAAACGATATCCGGCCGCCGTCCGGCCGGGAGCGCTGGATGGACTCGTAGGCATTCAGGATCAGGTTGCTCAGGACCTGCAACAAACCGATGCGATGGGCCTTCACGCGGTACAGTGCCAGCGTCCCCGACAAATCGATCGCGATATCGGGCTGAGCATCGCGGGGAATGACATGCACAGCCTCGCCGAGCACTTCGTCGATGATGAGGTTTTCCGCGACCGGCGCCACGTTGGTGAATTTCTCCTGGTCCGACAGGATGCCTTCGATCTGGCGCGCCTGGGAGGTCGCGATGTGCAGATCCTGCAGCGCGTCATCCCCGACTTTAGTGATGTGCCTGAACGACGCATCGATGTATTGCAGGAACTTCAGCTTGCGCTCGGCAGGGCACTCCGGATTGGCGAGTTGCTCGGTCGCCTCGGCAACACGCAGGTTCCGGGCAACGGCAAAAGATTTTCCGAGGCGTTCGAGCCCGTTGATCATCGGCGTCATCGCGTTGCGTATGTTGTGCAGGACTTCGGCCGCGGTATCGGCCTTGCCTGCCTTGAACGACTGGTCCAGCAGCGCCTGGCGCGCATCGTGAACTTCGTCGGTCAGGTCGTCGAACTGCCGTGCAAGCGCGCCGATCTCGTCGTTGCCACTCAACGCCAGGCGCCGTGAAAAATCGCCGCTCGTGCGAATCGCATCGATGTGGTGCGCGAGTTTCTCGATCGGCCGCAGGATCGTGCGGCGCAGCATGAACCAGATTGCACCCGTCAACAGTACGCCCGCGAACAGCAGCGACAGCGAAGCCGCCTGCACGGTCTTTGTGCCCAATGACGAAATGCGGCGCGGCGTTTCGGTATACAGGTTAAGCAGTGGCGCGCCCTGGATGTCGTTGAGTACCGTGTGGCTCGTCACGCTCTGTTCGCCAACGACGAGGTCCACACCGGCTGCCGGGCTGCTGCCGGCGGCGTCATCGTTGAGTTCCCAGTCCAGGTCGACACCGGTGCGCTCGCGCAGGCGCGCGAGGCTCGCATCATCGAGAAACTCGCCCATGATCATCGCGCCGGCAACGCTGCCGGAACTGTCCGAGCGCAAGATTGGCCGAGAGCTGATCAGCATCGGGCCGAGTCTGGTCGCGACCAGGCCAGCTGTCGCACTGGCAGGACTCTCATGGCGGGTCAGCCGTGCCGCTGCCGGGTCACCCGGCGAGATCAGCCCGAGCTCGTCGATGGCCGTCTCCTCCCCGTCGACGAGCAACTGGCCCCAGGCCCTGGAGCCATCCGCCCTGTAGATCGTCATGAAATCGAGGCCCAGGTTGACCAGCGTCGGCCGATCCAGGTTGGACCTCGCGAAGTCCGGGTTCTCGCCGCGCACGTAGTAGTAAATGTCGTCCCACGGCGCCCAGTCTGCCGTGACCGCCTCGAGGTTCTCGATGTCCGCCTCGATCGCCATTGCCGCCCGCTTCAGGTCAGCCTCGGCGGCAGCTCGCTCGATATCGGCGAAGGCCGGGATCACGATTGCGCGCAGGATCAGGTAGCTCGCGAGGGTAAATCCGGCAATAAGAACCGCCAGCGTCAGCGACACTTTTGACTGCAATGGCATTGCGGTGGCGTTCCCGGACATGATGCGGCGTGCGTGACGACCCCGAATTTGACAATAAGGACCCCCGAGTCTACGAATCGCGCGGGTTTCGGGGCGTGACGCAGTGCACTATCCGGGCTTTTTCCCGGTGATCGGGCCAACCGCCAGAGGCCGCTTCCACCCGCCGCCCTGGCTCTCTGCAGGCTCCATGAAACGGCGCTTTGTGATACCTTACGCGGCGTCCGCCAATGCCCGATGGGTGCCCCGATGCCACTGTTCAAGCGCACGCTGAGCGAGTTCCTCTTTCGCCGTTTCATGCTGAAGCACTATTCCTCCAACCTCCTGGTCGACATGAACCTCGAGGCCAAGCGGGACACGCTCGAGTACATCAAGGCCAACATGGTCGACGCGCCCTATTTCGAGAAGCACCCGGCGTTGGTCGCCTTTGCGCTCGAGAAGGTGTCGAAGCCGGGCCTGTACCTGGAGTTCGGCGTCGGCAGGGGCAAGTCGATGCGCTGGATCGCGCCTCGGGTCAAGGGGGTCGTACATGGTTTCGACTCTTTCGACGGCATCCAGGAACACTGGAACGGCAACCCGATCGGTGCTTTCGCACAGAAGCGCATGCCCAAGGTGCCCGAGAACGTCGAGTTTCATGTCGGGTATTTCGATGCAACGCTGCCGGTGTTCCTCAAGGAACATGACGGAGCGGTTGCCTTCCTGCATGTCGACTGCGACCTCTACTCGTCGACGGTTACCATTTTCGAAGCGCTCGGGGAACGCCTGCAACCCGGGGCGATTGTCTTGTTCGATGAGTACTACAACTTTCATCGCTGGCAACAGCATGAGTTCAGGGCATTCCAGGAGTTCGTCGAAAAATCCGGCGTCAAGTACGAGTACATCGCTTTCTCGGTGACCGGCCAGCAGGTCGCGGTGAAAATCCTGGACAACCCGCTGTTCGCCACGTAACGGACCGCGTGGCGATTCGCTCCCTGTGCATTACCGATGACGCTGACCGGCCGACGGTCGCGACCTTTATCGGCATGCACAACGCGGGCATCGAGGTAACGGTCCTGTGTCCGGCCGACCACCCGAACAACAAGACGCTCACCGATGCCGGTGTACCGACGCTCGACATTCCCCTGCCCACCAACTTCAACCGGCAGGGAATCGCGGCGCTGCGGAAAGAACTCGTGCGCGGCCGCTATCACATCATGCACACGTTCAATAACAAGGCGGTGAGCAACGGCCTGCGCGCCTGCAAGGGCCTGCCGGTCAAGGTTGTCTGTTACCGCGGCATCGTCGGTGCGGTCGGCTTCCTGGACCCGATGTCCTGGATGCGTTACCTGAATCCCCGCATCGACCGCATCATCTGCGTGGCCGAAGCTATCCGCCGTCACTTCCTCGAAATGCAGCCGGCATTCCTGCGCATGCCGCCCGAGCGCCCGGTCACGATTCACAAGGGGCACAACCTCGAGTGGTATGACGCGACGCCTGCGGATCTCACGCAGTTCGGCATTCCGGGCGATGCGTTCGTCGTCGGATGCACCGCCAATTACCGGCCGCGCAAGGGCATCGACTTCCTGATCGATGCCATCGAGGCACTGCCTGAGGATGTGCCGGTACACCTGCTGCTGGTAGGCCGCATGGATGCGCCGGCACTGACGCGACGCATTGCGCGGAGCCCTGCGGGCGAACGTATTCACCGTACCGGCTTTCGCAGCGACGCGCCTGCGCTGAGCGCCGCCTGTGACGTCTTTTGCATGCCGAGCACGAAACGCGAAGGCCTGGCGCGCGCCATCATCGAAGCCATGGCCTACAGCGTGCCGCCCGTCGTCACGAACTCCGGCGGCAGCCCGGAACTGGTCGTCGACGGTGTGTCCGGCATCGTCGTCCCACCGCGCGATGCGGCGGCGCTCGCCGCTGCCATCGAGCGCTTGTATCGTGACGATGACCTGCGCAGACGCGTGGGCGCCGCCGCCAGGGAACGTATCGCGACAGCCTTCCAGAACGAGGATACGGTCGCCAAGACCATCGCCCTCTACGAGGAACTCGTCCCGGACCCCGATGCCGTGTGGGGAGATGCTCCTTAACTCCACGAGTACCGGTGACCGTCGCGGTACCTGATTGCCAGCGTTCCCCAATTGCAGGATCATCATCCATCGGGGAAAACCTTGTGGGGGGAGTGACGATGAGCGACACGAATCCGGCCGATTTCGACCGCGGCGAAATGCCTTTCGTTGCGCCGTGCAAAAAACTCGGCATGTGGGCGCCGCTGCGCTGGGTGCGGCTCGGCATCTCCGACCTGCTACAGGCGCCGCAGCAAAGCATGATCTACGGAATGTCGGTCGCCGTGCTGATCGGCGTCGTGTGCCTGTTCGCCTGGTTCCATGGCAGCCAGTGGATCATGTACGCGATGCTCGGGGGCTTCGTCTTTCTGGCACCGCTGACGTGTATCGGCTTGTACGCGATCGCCGCGCAGATCGAGCGCGGCCAGGAGCCGTTGTTAGCCCGTAGCCTGCGCGCGGCATTCAAGCGGCACTTCGGCAACGAAATGATTTTCGCACTGGTCCTGATGGTGATCTTCCTGGTCTGGGCTCGGGCAGCGGTCATGGTGACGGTCTTTTTCCCGACCGAAGGCACGCTGAGCACCCGCGATCTCGTAACGTTCCTCGGCTTCGGTTCGATGATCGGTGCCGTCTTCGCAGCCGTCACATTCTCGGCAAGCGCCTTTTCGCTGCCGATGATCATGCATCGCGACGTGGACAGCATCACGGCCATTGTCACCTCGGTGAATGCGGTACTGCGCAACAAGCGCGCCATGTTCGTCTGGCTGACGCTGGTCGTCGTTATGCTGCTGCTGGGCGTCGTGACAGCGTTTATCGGGCTCGTCGTCATCATACCGGTCATCGGCTACGCGGCCTGGCACGGCTACCTCGAAACGATTGATGCGAGCGCCTTCCCGCGCCACACGGTCGGGATCACGGCAACCGCCCGCGACGCCGCGGCAACCGTGCGCGACGACGCCGGCTAGTTCCGGCGGGTCAGTTCCATTGCGCAGTAGGCTGCGCCGAGCAGGCCGGTCTGCTCGTGCATGATCAGGCGCGTGCCGATGCGTTCCATCAGCGACCGATAGCGTCCCTTGTTCTCGAACGCGGCGCGAAAACTGCTGCTGGCGAGCATTTCCGGATAGCGCCGCGAAATGCCGCCGCCGATGTAAACACCGTCAGTCGCGCCCAGCGTCAGGACAAGATCACCAGCGACCTGGCCCAGGATTTCGAAAAACACGTTGACCGCGGTCGCCGCCAGAGAATCCTCGGCTGCGGCAAGGGCGAAGATCTCCGCCGCCTGGCTGACCGCCGATGACTCGCCGCGAACCTCGGCGAGCGCAGCATGAACGTCGACCAGCCCGGCGCCGGATACCAGCCTCTCGGTTGATACCCGACCGAATTTCTTCATCAGGACTTTGAGGATGGCTATCTGCAGCGCTGTCGCCGGCGCGAAGCCGCTATGGCCGCCCTCCCCGGTAATGGGCGTCAGCACGCCCGCACTGCGGTACAGGCCCGCGATGCCGAGGCCCGTCCCGGGACCGACGACCGCAACCCGGAAATCCCCTGCGGGCAGTTCGACCGGCATTGCCGGCCCGACGTTTTCCAGATCCGTCGCCTTCAATAACGGGATCGCGTAGGCAACGGCGGCAAAGTCATTCAGCAGGCGCACCGTGTGCACGTCGAAAGTGGCGCGCAGGTCCTGCTCGGACAGGCGCCAGTGATTGTTGGTCACATCGATGACGCCATCGATGACGGCGCCAGCGGCGGCTATGCAAATGGCCCCCGGTGGTCCCGACTGCGTCTGCTCCAGATAGTGTTCGATCGCATCATTGGCGGTCGCGAAGTCGGCGCATTGCAGGTCGAGCGATTTCTCGAAGCGCGCGGCATCGCCGGTTGCCAACGCGAACCGCGCGTTGGTGCCGCCGATGTCGCCGACCAGTAATGTCGATATCGTCATGCCTGTTCCCTGACTGCCGAACGCGTATGCTCTCACACACCGCCCCGACGCTCTACCATCGACCACGTTATTCGGCCAGCGCCAGCAGGCCAATTATGCTAAAAAGAACTGCATAGAACATTGACCCCGGCTTGAGCTCGCATGAGCAAAGACACGAACCCAACGTCACGAGATATTGCGGATATCGCCGGTGTATCCCAGGCCACCGTATCCCGGGCCTTGCGAAACTCGCCGCTCGTCCGTGAAGAAACCAGGAACCGGATCCAGGCGATTGCCCGCGACCTGAACTATTTCGTCAACAGGAATGCGGCGGGGCTGCGCACTCACCAGAGCAACACGCTCGCGTTGCTGCTTTTCGATGACAGCGACGGCACCGACAGGAAGTTGAACCTGTTTTTCCTGGCGATTCTCGACAACATCATCCGGGCCGCTGCGAGCCTCGGCTACGACGTGCTGGTATCGCTGCAGCAACTGTCGGCCGACTGGCACATCGAATACCAGGCAAGTCATCGCGCCGACGGACTGATCCTGCTCGGCTACGGTGATTACGCCGAGTATCGTGAAAAACTGGATGCCCTGTCCAAGGCCAACACGCGCTTCATGATCTGGGGCCCGATCATCGACGACCGGCTGGGTCGCTCGTTCGGCTGCGACAACGAAAGCGGCGGTTACCAGGCCACGCGGCACCTGCTGGATCTCGGGCGCAGGTCGATTGCCTATATCGGCCGCAGAAAGCACCGCAGCCCGGAACATGCCGAGCGCTACGCCGGTTACACCCGGGCGCTGCGAGAAGCGCAAATCGAGCCCAGCGACACGCTGCGGGTCGCCGCGGATAATTCGGAAAAGCTCGGCTACCGGGCTGTGCAAAAACTGCTTGCCAGCGGCGAATCCTTCGATGCCATTTTTGCAGTCACGGACCTGATCGCGATCGGGGCAATGCGCGCGCTCGCCGAACACGGCATCCGCGTTCCCGACGACGTCAGTGTCGTCGGCTTCGACGACATGCCGCTGGCGGCGTACGTATCGCCGGCCCTGACCACCGTGCAGCAAAATGCGCAGATGGCTGCCGAAGGCCTGGTCGAGGGTATCGTCGGCCTGATCAAGGAGCAGCCGGTCAAGTCGAAACTGATGGCGCCCCGGCTCGTCATTCGCGAATCCTGCGGCGCGGCGCGCAGCCGTACATCCGGCCATTGAATACGTTTGCATGGCATTGAAGTGCGTCTTCTGTCGCACGTAGCATGGTACGCATGAACCGTTCCCTGATTCGTTATCACGTGGCCGCCCTCTGGCTGCTCGGCCTCGCCGCATGTTCCCCGGACGATGTGCCATCGCCGGAGCTGGCCGAAGTTGCACCCGGACCATCGGCAACGCCGCGTACCGTTTTTGTGCAGCTGTTCGAGTGGAGCTGGCCCGATATCGCCCGCGAGTGCGAGGTGTTCCTGGGTCCCGCGGGCTACGCGGCCGTGCAGGTGTCGCCGCCACAGGAACACATACCGGGGCCCGAGTGGTGGACGCGCTATCAGCCCGTCAGCTACCTGCTGGAAAGCCGCGGCGGCACCCGGGAGGAATTTGCGGACATGGTGCGGCGCTGTGATGCGGCCGGCGTCGCGATTTACGGCGATGCGATCATCAACCACATGTCGATGGTCGGCACCGGCACCGGCGTCGCCGGGTCCGGGTACTCGGAGTACGACTATCCGGTGCCCTACGGCTATGACGACTTTCATCACTGCGGTCGTAACGGTAACGACCATATCCAAAACTACCAGGATCTCTGGGAAGTGCAGAACTGCGAGCTGTCGGGGCTGGCCGATCTCGATACCGGTGATGCGGCGGTGCAGGCGCGCATCGCAGCTTACCTCAACGACATGCTCTCGCTCGGGGTCGCTGGTTTTCGCATCGACGCGGCAAAACATATCGCAGCAACGGACATCACCGAGATCCTGCAGCTGCTTGATAGCGACGCCCTGATCTACCAGGAGGTTATCGACCGGGGTGGCGAACCGATCGATGCGCACGACTACCTCGGCAACGGTCGCGTATCCGAATTCAAGTACCCGATGGTCCTGTTCGACGCGTTTGCGAACGGGCAACTCGACGTACTGGCGGGCTTCGCGTCACGACCCGGTTTCCTGCCGGCTGAGAAAGCCATCGTTTTCGTCGACAACCACGACATCCAGCGTGGCCACGCCGGTGCGTCGGAGGTCCTGAATTACAAGAGCGGCGAGCGCTATGAACTGGCGAACGTATTCATGCTTGCCTGGCCCTATGGCTACCCGATGGTCATGTCGAGTTACCGCTTTGAGGACGGCGACCAGGGTCCGCCTGATTCCAGGCCGATTGCCGGCAATGGCGAGTGCGACGCAGCCTGGGTTTGCGAGCATCGGCGCCCGGCGATCGCCGGCATGGTCGGATTCCGCAATGCAACGGCCGGCACCGATGTGTCCGACTGGCAGGCGCCAACCGACGTGACGATCGCGTTCGGCCGGGACGACCGCGGGGTCGTCGTCATCAACCTCGGTACCGGGTCGTTCTTCGGCACGTTGCACACGAGCATGGATCCCGGCACCTACTGCGACGTCGTTAGCGGGTGCCAGGCCGACAATGTCAGGGTCGAGGCCGACGGCACGGTCACCGTGTCACTGCCACCAATGAGCGCCGTTGCGATCCACAGGAACTCGTTGCTCGAGCCGTAGGCGCTCTTATTTCGGCTCCGCCTCCGGGTCGACGAGCATCGTCGCGAACCCGGCGACTATCATCAGCACGCCGCCGATCACCAGGCCATAGATACTCTGAAGGTCGAAGAACTCACGCAGAACCAGCCCGAGAACGCTTGCAGCTACGAGCTGCGGGATCACGATGAAGAAATTGAAGATCCCCATGTAGATGCCCATCTTGTGTGACGGCAGGTTGCTGGACAGCAGCGCGTAAGGCAACGACAGGATCGACGCCCACGCGATACCGACACCGATCATCGGGATCAACAGCATCGACGGATCGCGGATGAAATAGAAACTGATCAGGCCAATGCCGCCGATGGTCATGTTGATCAGGTGGCAGACCCGGCAACTGAGGCGGCTGGCCACGAACGGGATCGCGATAGCCGCCAGGGCTGCAAAGCCGTTGTACGCGGCGAACAGGACGCCCACCCAGTCGGCACCGTCGTTGTATGCCGCCGACGTGACGTCGGTGGTCGCAAAGTGATGGCTGGTAACGGCCGATGTTCCGTAAATCCACATTGCGAATAGCGCAAACCAAGAGAAGAACTGTACGACAGCCAGTTGCCGCATGACCCTGGGCATATGAAACAGGTCGTGCATGATGTGGTACAGGCCGTTCTCGGTACGACCGTTTTTCTGCAGCAGGCCGGCAATGACCTGCAGCGCGCCGAACACGGCGAAGCCGCCGACGAGTACGTACAACTGCTTGTCGAGACCCTTGCCCATCACCCAGAGCCAGCCTGCGATGCCGATCGCTGCCCAGGCGACGCCGCCACCGAGGTATTTCGTTGCCGGGCGCAATGCGACCGCTTCCGCCACGTGCTCGGCCGGGCGCGCGGCATCGAATTCCGCGAGCTGCTGTGGCGAATACTCGCGCGTCCGGAACACGGTCCAGGCCACGGCGAGCAGGAAGATTGCACCACCCCAGTAGAAAGACAACTTGACCGAATCCGGGACCTGGCCCGGCGCGGCCGTATTGCTGACATCGAACCAGTTCGTCATCAGGTAGGGCAAGGCCGAGGCAACCACTGCGCCGATGCCGATGAAGAACGTCTGCATCGCAAACCCGCCGGTCCGCTGGTTCTCCGGCAGCATGTCACCGACGAACGCCCGAAATGGTTCCATCGAGACATTGATACTGGCGTCCATGATCCAGAGCATGCCGGCCGCAACCCAGAGCGCCGGTGAGTTCGGCATGACGAACAAAGCAAGCGACGCAAGGATGGCCCCGACCAGGAAATACGGGCGCCGCCGTCCTAGGCGGTTCCAGGTGCGGTCCGACATGTAACCGATAATCGGTTGTACGATCAGGCCGGTGAGTGGTGCGGCTACCCAGAGAATCGGGATCTCGTCGATCGAAGCGCCGAGTGTCTGGAATATGCGGCTGACATTGGCGTTTTGCAGCGCGAAACCGAACTGGATGCCGAGAAACCCGAAACACATGTTCCAGATCTGCCAGAAGCTTAAGCGTGGTTTTTGCTGCATCGAACTCTCCCCCCGGAAGTGGCAAGTATTGTAGCAACTGGCGCCGTCGCATTGACCGCGCTGCAAACGTATTCATCCCCGGTAATTCTTTGAATTGACTAACATTGTGGGCCGTACCCGGAACCAGCCAGAGGATATCGACCAGGCATGCGACGATTGCTGACAGGAATAGCGCTTTGTTTGACCCTGCTGCCGGCGGCACGGGCGGATTTTGGCAACTACGTCGATCATGCGATCGTCGGGACCACGCTTGTGGTGCAGACCGACATCGGGGAACTGCGGATTACGCCGCTCGACGAGTCCGCTTTCGAAATCCACTACGCCGAAGACGGTCTTGTGCAGCTGCCCTCGTTCGCTCTGCGCGGAAATCCTCCCGGGATACCGACCGCATTCGAGGAGACCGAGGGCTCGATCATCGTCCGCATCGCCGGTTTGACTGCGAGCGTCAGCAAGTCGCCGGTGCGTATCGAATACCTGCGCGACGACAACGCGTTGCTGTCGGAAGACGAGGGCTATTTCCGTAACGACACGATGCGAGGCTTTCGCTTCCGCCTCGGCCCGGGCGAGAAGATCCTCGGCGGCGGCGAACGCGTTCTCGGCATGGACCGCCGCGGCCAGCGCATGCCGCTCTACAACAAGGCGGCGTACGAGTACACGACACACACCGACCAGATGTACTACAGCCTGTCGGCCGTGTTGTCCTCGGATCGCTACATGATCGTGTTCGACAACTCGGCCAGCGGCTGGCTCGACATCGGCAAGAGCGACCCCGACGTGCTGGCGTTCGAGGCCGTGAGTGGCCGCACGGCCTACCTCGTCATCGCCGGGGACGACTACCCGGCGGTGATCCGTAACCTCACCGATGTCACCGGCACGCAACCATTACCGCCCCGCTGGGCATTCGGCAATTTCGCGTCGCGGTTCGGCTATCACAGCGAGCAGGAAGCGCGGGACGTCGTGCAACGCTTCCGCGACGCCGACATGCCGCTCGACGCCGTGATCCTCGACCTCTACTGGTACGGCCCTGACATCAAGGGTCACGTCGGCAACCTCGACTGGTATCGCCCTGCATTCCCGACGCCAGAGGACATGATCGCGGACTTCGCCGCGGATGGCGTCAGAACTATCGCCGTCACCCAGCCGTTCGTGCTCAGCACATCAAACAACTGGCAGGAGGCCGTCGACAACGATGTGCTGGCAAAGAACGACAATGGCGAACCGTATCGCTTCGACTTCTATTTCGGCAACACCGGCCTGATCGACGTTTTCGACGCCAATGCAAGACAATGGTTCTGGCAAGCCTACGACCGCCTGTTCGACCAGGGAATCGCCGCAACCTGGGGCGATCTCGGCGAACCGGAAGTGCATCCCGACGATATTCAGCACTGGCTCAGCGATTACGCCATCCAGGCACGTGGCGACGCGGTCCACAATGCGTTCGGCCACGTCTGGGCAAAAATGGTCTACGAGAACCAGGTCGCCAACTTCCCGGACATGCGGCCCTTGCTGCTGATGCGCTCCGGCTTCGTCGGCTCGCAGCGATATGCGCTCGTTCCGTGGACCGGCGATGTCAGCCGCTCGTGGGGCGGACTCAAGCCGCAGGTCGAACTGAGCCTGCAGATGGGCCTGTTTGGCCTCGCGTACACGCACTCGGACCTCGGTGGTTTCGCCGAAGGCAAGGAGTTCGACAAGGAACTTTATATCCGCTGGTTGCAGTACGGCACGTTCCAGCCGGTCTACCGGCCGCACGGGCAGGAACACATCGCTTCCGAGCCGGTATTCCACGATCGCGAAACCCGCGATATCGTGCGCGACTATATCGATCTCAGGTACCGGCTGCTGCCCTACAACTACACGCTGGCCTGGGAGAACAGCACGACGGGCATGCCGTTGATGCGCCCACTGTTCTTCGAGGACGAAGCCGATACCAGCCTCATCGACAACGATGACGCTTACCTCTGGGGCAATGCCTTCCTCGTCGCACCTGTGACCGATCCCGGCGCCGACAGCATCGCGATCGACTTGCCCGCCGGGGCCTGGTTTGATTTCTGGGACGACACCCGTTACGCCGGCTCGCAAACGGTCAACGTGCCGGTCACCCTCGAAACCATCCCGGTACTGGTGCGCGCGGGCTCATTCGTGCCGATGGTCGATGTCGTGCAAACGACCCGCGACTATTCGAGCGAGCACCTTACGCTGCACTACTACGCCGACGAGTCGGTAAAGCATTCCACCGGCACGATGTACGAGGACGATGGTTCGAGCCGCCTGAGCCTGGAATTCGGCCAGTTCGAGCTGCTGCGGTTCGATGCGGAGAGGGATGGCGACTCCCTGGTCGTCGAGCTGCGGCGCGACGGCGGCAGTTACGACGGCATGCCGGGGACACGCGAGCTCGACATCGTCATTCACAACTGGAGCGCCGATGTCGAGGAACTGCGCTTCGGCAACCAAACGATTCCGCTGTCCCGACGGGACCCGAAAAGCGGGCCCGGCGCCTGGCATGACCGGAAGAACAACCGCCTTGTCATTCGTGCCGACTGGGACCACTCGCCGGTTCGACTGGTCGTCAATCCGCAAACCGGGAAGACCGGCAAGGCCGTCGTCTACCAGGTCTTCACGCGACTCTTCGGCAACCAGCAGACGGCGAACGTGCCGTGGGGGACTATCGAGGAAAACGGCGTTGGCAAATTCAGTGATGTCACAGATGCCGCGCTCGATGGTATCCGCGAGCTCGGGACGACCCACATCTGGTACACCGGCGTCCCGCACCACGCCCTGGTCACCGACTACACCGAATACGGCATCAGCAATGACGATCCCGACGTCGTCAAGGGACGTGCCGGATCGCCGTACTCGGTCAAGGACTATTACAACGTCAACCCGGACCTCGCCGATGATCCGGCCAACAGGCTTGCCGAGTTCGAGGCGCTGATAGAGCGCACGCATGCGCACGGCATGCAGGTCATCATCGACATCGTGCCCAACCACGTTGCCCGCGGCTACCATTCGGTCTCGAACCCACCTGGCGTCGAGGACTTCGGTGCCAGCGACGATACGTCGGTGGCATGGGCGAAAGACAACAATTTCTATTACGTCGTTGGCGAGGACTTCGTCGTGCCGGAACCGCCGGAGGGGTTCGTGCCGCTCGGCGGTGAGCCGAACCCGTTAGCCGACGGCGAATTCGACGAATCACCCGCTCGCTGGACTGCCAATGATGTCCGCACTGCGCAGCCTCTTTTCAGCGACTGGTTCGAAGCCGTCAAGATCAATCATGGCGTGCGCCCGGACGGCAGTTTCGCGTTCGACCGCCTGCCGGAAGAGGCACGCAACTGGACGGTCGCAGAGCACCTGCAATTCTGGTCGGACAAGGACATTCCCGACAGCTGGACCAAGTTTCGCGATATCACGCTCTACTGGATCGGTAAAGGCGTCGACGGATTCCGTTACGACATGGCGGAAATGGTTCCGGTCGAATTCTGGAGCTACCTGAACGCATCGATCAGGACTGCGAATCCCGATGCGTTCCTGCTGGCAGAGATCTACAACCCTGACAACTACCGCAACTATGTCGAACTCGGATTGATCGACTACCTTTACGACAAGGTCGGCCTGTACGACACGCTGAAACTCGTTGTGCAGGGTGCAGCGAGCACCGATGCCATCGTCGGCACGCAGGCGGGACTGCTCGACATCGAAGAGCACATGCTGCACTTCCTGGAAAACCATGACGAGGAACGCATCGCCAGCAGCAACTTCGCCGGTGATGCGGACCGCGGCCGCCCCGCGATGGTCGTCTCGGCACTGATCGGCAGCTCGCCGACGATGCTGTACTTCGGCCAGGAAGTCGGTGCACAGGGTGCCGGTAATCCCGACTACGACGAGCCCATGCGCACGTCGCTGTTCGACTATGCTGGCGTGCCGGCGCACCAGCGCTGGATGAATGGCGGCGCTTTCGACGGGGCCTTGCTGAGCACGGACGAGCGCGAACTGCGTGACTATTACGTGCGCTTGCTGAACTACAGCGCTACCGATCCCGTGATGCTCGGCGCCTACGCCGAGATCCATGACTGGAATCGCGCACACACGGCCGGTTACGACGACCGGCTGTTTTCCTTCGTGCGCTGGAACGACGACGAGCAACGCATCGTCGTTTCGAACTTCGACGCCGCTCGCAGCTACGACATCACGATGGCAGTGCCCGTGGATATCGTTCGTGCATGGTCACTGACGGACGGACGCTACGCGCTTGCCGATGCCCTGTACGGCACCAACAACAGCGAACTCGTGATTGACGGTGGTACCGGTCTGTTCCGGCTGCAGCTGGAGCCACTGGAATCCGTTGTCTTCGAAATCGGCGACGGGCTTTTTACGCACGCGCTGGACGCCGCTTATTACATGGACACGTGGCAGCATGCCGGCATACAGGGAACGCTGCTGTACTGGAAGGATGTGCACTCCAGGTTTCTGGACGAAGACCGTAACGTCACGATCTGGCTCCCGGAGGGATACGACGATGACCCCGAGCGGCGCTACCCCGTCATCTACATGCACGACGGGCAGAACCTGTTCGACCCGCGCATCGCCAACACCGGGATCGACTGGGGCGTCGATGAAGCGATGACGGCAGGCGTTCGCGAAGGCCGCTTCGAGCCCGCCATCGTTGTCGGTGTCTGGAGTTCGCCGCAGCGCTTCACCGAATACTCACCATGGCATGCGGCGCCGCAATACGCGCGCTTCCTGATCGAAGAACTGATGCCGCGCGTCAACGCCGGGTTCCGCACGTTGCAGGGTCCGGAAAACACCTTCGCGGCGGGCGCGTCGATGGGTGGCCTGCTGTCGTTTTACCTGGTCAAGGACCATCCCGAGGTGTTCGGTGCCTGCGGTTGTCTCTCGACACCGTTCCTGCTGTCGGATGCCTATGGCGCCACCGGGCCGGATGCGGCTACGGCCGATGCGACGCCGTATATCGTCCGCGACATCGAGCAAGGCGCGCCACTGCCGCCCGGGGCGAGGTTCTTTTTCGACTTCGGCACCGGGACGCTCGACGCCGGCTACGCGCCATCGCACGCAATCGTGCGCGACTGGCTGCTTGGCGAGGGCCTGGTGGAAGGCGAGGACTTCCGCATCGAGGTATACGCCGGCGCGAACCACAGCGAAGCGGCGTGGCGCGCACGGCTCATCGACCAGCTGGAATGGATGCTAGGCGGCCGCTGAGGTCCTGAGCGCCGCGAGCTGCTCGTGATGCGGCCGGAAGTTCAACGCGCAACCCTTCAGGTACCTGGAAATCTTCTCGAGATCGTATTCGTGCGCCAGCTCACTCCCCGGCCGCAGCTGGTCCTGGGTCGGGTAGATTCCCTTGCCGGCGAGCAGGCAATTCCATGACACGGCCGGAAAATAGGCATCGAGATTCTGGCGCTCGAGCTCGTCGGTGATGTTCAGTCCCTGGATCCACGCGGTCAGGAGTTGCCGCAGCGACGTCGAAATCTTTTCATTGCGGCCGTTGTCAATCCAGTAGTCGGTATCCGTGCGGGAATTGATGCGGTAGTGGCAGACAATGTAGTCGCGTACCGCGTCGAACCGCCTGCTGATACGAGCGTTGAACTCGTCACGATACTGATCCGTCAGCCCGCCCTTGTTCGCGGCCTCGATAAAGCGCACGACCGTTTCCTGGACCATGTCGAGCGCCGTGGCTTCGAGCGGCTCGATGAAGCCCTGCGACAGGCCAACCGCGAGGCAGTTCTTGTGCCAGTGTTCGCTTACGCGACCGACCTTGAACCTGAGACGCCGGGCTTCGAGGTCTGAATCCTCGAGCCCGAGGTGCTGCCTGAACTCCAGCTCGGCATCGTCGTCGTCGACGTATTTCGAACTGTAGACATAACCATTGCCGAAGCGCGCAGTCAGCGGGATCTTCCATGCCCAGCCATATTTCAACGCCGTCGAGACCGTCTGCGGTTCCGGGTTCTCGTCGGGCTCGGTCGGGAACACGACCGCCGAGTCATTGAACAGGACATCGGCAGCGCTCTCGAACGGGACCCCGAGCGCCTGTTGCAGCAACTGGCTCCGAAACCCGGTCGAATCCACGTAGAAATCTGCCTTGATCGTCTCGCCTTCCTCGGTTTTCAGGTAGTCGATGTTGCCCTGCTCGTCCAGCACGACGTCGTTGACGGTCGCCTGCCTGTACTTGACGCCTTTCTTGCCGGCCCACTCCTGCAGGAACTGCCCGAGCAGGCCCGAGTTGAAGTGATAACCGTAATTCATCTCGAACGGGAAGTTCGGTGGTGCAACCGGCGCAAGGCGCTGCCGGGCCAGCTCCCACGTGATAAAAAACCGGTTCGGGTGGCCGTCGAGGTCGACGCCCTTGCGGCGCAGGAAACTGTTGTGAAAAAAGCCGGGCACCGAAAACTCGTCCGGCTGCGACAGGAACGGGTGAAAATACTCGCTGAAGCCCGGCTTCGTCGACCAGTTGCGGAACGTGATGCCGACCTTGTAGGTCGCATCGCAGCGCGCCATCCAGTCCGATTCCTCGACACCGATGACGTCGAGGAAGACCTTCAGCGGTGGCGTCGAGCCTTCGCCGACGCCGATGATGCCGATATTGGGCGACTCGACCAGCGTGATGTCGACGCCCTCCTTCCCCCAGTGCGTTGCCATCAGGTTGGCTGCAATCCAGCCGGCGGTACCGCCGCCCAGTATGACGATGCTCTTCTTGTCGCTAAACATGCTTCTTCTTCCGTTTCCCGCAGACTATCAAAAAAAACGCCCGAAAAGCGTCGCTCCTCGGGCGTCATGTCAAAGCGCCCAGGGGGCGGGGCGCTCTATTGTCGGTCCGGTGGCTAGTACCTGTAGTTAAGCCCGATGTAGTACTGGCGCCCGAAGGTACGGTACTCGCCGAACGCGCCCGCAACACCGTACTCGGTGACGTTCGGTTCGTCGGTGAGGTTGGTACCGGAGGCCACGACACTAAGTCCGTTCTCCCACGAGTAAGACACCTGCGCGTCGAGGACGGTATACGGCTGCGTCTCGACCGGCGTCGTGCTGCCGGGGATCGGCATGTTCAGCACGAACTCGCTGCGATAACGCCAGTTAACGTAGGCGCTGAAGCCTTCCCAGTCATAGAATGCCGTCGCGGTCCAGACGTTCTCCGACAGGCCCGGGATCGGTAACAGCTGGCCATAGAACTGGCCGCCGGCGATCTCGGTCTCGCTGTCCGTGTACGAGTAACTCACGGTTGCGCCGAGGCCGGCAAATGCGCCCGGGAGGCTCTCGAACGTATCGGTATACGCCAGCTCGAAGCCACGGATGTAACCGCCGTTATCGTTGTTCTCCCAGGTCTGGTAGACACCCGGCGTCATGCCCGGCGGGATGATAATGCCGAGTTCCGAGAAGTCGATCGTGCCGGGATTGTAGTTGACCTGGTCGATCAGAGAGCTGATGTCCTTCCAGAAGATAGCCGCAGTCGCCGCGCCACCGTCCTCGAAGTAATGCTCGTAAGAGAGATCGAACTGGGTCGCGCGGAACGGGTCGAGGTACGGCGTGCCCTTGGTCCAGACGTTGTAGTCAGTACCCGGGCCATTCCACGAACCAGCTCCACCCTTGAGCTGCGCCGCCGGCGGCCGTCCCATGACCTCAGCTGCGGCGAAACGCAGGATGTCCTGGTCCGTGAACTCGAAGGCCAGGTTCAGCGACGGCAGCGTGTCCGAGAAATCCGGTCCGTAGGTCACCGGCGCGTAGTCGCTGCTCGTTACGCCGACACTGTCGGTGATGGGAATACCAAGCCCGGCGCCTACCTGCTGCAGTCCGGAAGCCTTGACGTCACTGCTGACATAGCGGATGCCGAAGTTACCCGAGACCGGTACGCTGCCCCATTCGAAGTCGAAATTGACCATCGCGTAGTAGGCCTGCACCTCTTCGTCGAGCGCACCGGATTCGATGAACGTCCAGTTGTCGCTCCAGACCTTGCCGCCCTGGTAATTGCCCGGGCCGAAGATCGCATCCCCGAGTCCGGTGATGTCGGTAACGACGAAGTAGTCGGGCAATCCGGTGGTCGACTGGACCGTGACGAAACCGTCGAGCGGCTGCGGCAGACATTCAAGCGTGGCGGCGCCTGTCGTCATGTTGCGGTCACACCAGCCGGTGAACTGCCCGGCGCGGGAACCGTACTGGAACGTGCCACGATCCGAATTGAAGTAGCGATCGGAAAAGCGCACCCCGACTTCGAAAGAGGTAATCGCGCCCCATTCCACATCCTGGATGAAATCGAGGCTGATGGAGTCAATCTCGTCGGTGTATTCGTGCGGATACTCCTCGTAGCGCGACATGCGCATCGAGTTGAAGTCCGTGAAGTCGACATTCGTGAACGTGCCGGTCGGAATTGCAGTGCCGTTGTACGAGTAGGTCAACTGCTGGCCCACGATTTCCTGGTAAGTGCCCGGGCCGTTGGTGTCGAACTCGTAGGCGTGCATCGAGACGAGGCGGTCCTTGCGGGTCTTGTCGCCTTCGCTCTGCGACCAGTCCAGCATGATCGTGCTGCGATCGTTGACGTTCCATTCGAGGTTGAGGCCGAAACTGTCGCTGTCAGCCTGGGTCGACTGGTCTTCGGTACGCGCCTCGAACCACGGCTGGTCACGGTTCGGCAGCGCCGGGTCGGTCGCCTGGACCGTCGCTCCGGTGACCACACCATTCGTGATTGTCGTGTTGGTAATAATATCGTTGCCCTGGTTGCGCGCGAGACCGCTGGCCGTGATGCCATGGCGCAGGTCGTCGCGCGTGAACTCGGAGCGGAAATAGTCGAATGTCGCCTTCAGCTTATCGGTCGGCTGGAAAACCATGTTGAACACGAAGCCGTCGCGTGTGTCGGTGCCGGTGCCCGCCTGCCACTGCAGCGAGGCGGCACGGTAGTCGTTGCTGCCGTCGCCGTTGTAGTCGGTCGACTGGTCGTAGCCGAGCTGGTCGTCAGCGCCGGCACGAGCCATCTGGAACGCGTTCGGCTGTTCCAGCGCCGAGTATCCGACTGCGATACCGAACTTGTTGTCCATGAACTTGCCCTGGTAGGACAGGCTCCAGCGCGAACCGGTATCGTCGGCACCGACCGAGTCCGCCAGGTCGTTGGTCGAATAACGGGCAGTCGCCACGAAGTTGTGCTGATTCGGGGCATTCAGGGGATTAACCGTGCGGAGATCCACGATGCCCGCGACGCCGCCTTCGATATTCGACGCTTTCGGCGTCTTGTAGACAGCGGCCTGGGTAATCAATTCGGCGGGATACTGGTCGAACGACATCCAGCGGGTGCTTTCGGTGTAACCGGCAGTCGATGCCTGTTCACGGCCATTCAGCGTCGTCTGGATGAAGTCGCCGTTCATGCCGCGAATATTCAGCTGCGACGATTGCCCGTTGTCGCGCACCGTCGAGACACCCGGCAAACGGCCCAGCGCGTCGGCGATCGATTGGTCCGGCAATGAATTGAGCGCACCGGCATCGACGACGTCCGAGATAACATCGCCGTTCCGCTTGGTCGTAACAGAGTCCAGGATACTCATCCTGACGCCGACGGTGATGATCTCCTCGATCGGCTCGTCTTCCTGTGCCATTGCCACATTGGTCATGGCAAAAGCGCCGTGCAAGGCGGCGGCGACGGCAACGGAAACGGCCGTACGGCTTGGCAGCAGAGTTGGATGCTCCGCTATGTTGGCAGCGGATTGCGCACGACTGCGCGACTTTTTACCCATGATTCTTTCCCCCCGGGAACAGGTTCAGGTGATACAGCATTGCTCGCCATGTTAAGAACCGCACCAGAGCGGGGCAATGCAATGCATACGTATTCAATCGATGAATACGTATGCATTGCATTGCGGCCCGCATGCGGGCTGACTAGTTTTCGCATCTAACCAGAATGGAATGCGCCGGCGACCCGATGACCACCTCCTTAGCACCTCGCGACTTGCAGACCGGCCGACACGCCGGCGTCTGCCTGCACATCACGTCGTTGCCGGGGCCTTACGGCATCGGCGAGATCGGTCAGGAAGCTCGTGAATTCATCGATATGCTGGCCAGCACCGGTATCGACGTCTGGCAGTTTTTGCCAACCGGGCCAACGGCTTACGGCGACTCACCCTACCAGCCGTTGTCGTCGTTCGCCGGTAACGAATTGCTTATCAGCATCGGCGACCTGGTCGCCGAAGGCCTGCTTGCCGAGTTCGAAGTAGAAGAACTCAAGACGCTGCCGGAACGCGCTGTCGACTACGGCACGCTGATCCCGATCAAGAGGCGCTTGCTCGATGTCGCAGCGCAACGCTTCCCGTTCCAGGCCAGTAAAGATGTGCAGGCGCAATACGCGGCTTTCGTCGAGGAACACGACAGTGCCTGGCTGCACGATTACGCACTGTTTCGAATTCTCAAGAGCAGTCACGGGGAACGCCCCTGGCCGGAATGGCTGCCGAAGTACGCGCACCGCGATGAGCGTGCACTCAAGCGCATCGAGGCGACCGAGGCTCACGCGCTCCGTTCGATCAAGGTCATCCAGTTCCTGTTCCACCGCCAGTGGCTCGTGCTACGCGAGTACGCGGCCGCGAGCGGCGTTGCGTTGTTCGGCGACATGCCGATCTACATCGCACTGGACAGCGCCGATGCCTGGGCCAATCGCGACATCCTGCTCCTGGACGAAGACGGCAATGCGGAGTACGTCGCTGGCGTACCGCCCGATTATTTCACCGAGGACGGCCAGCTCTGGGGCAACCCGTTATACGACTGGGAGAAACATGCGGCCAGCAATTACCGCTGGTGGATCGACCGGCTGTCGATGGCAATGGAACGCATGGATCTCGTCCGCATCGATCATTTCCGAGGCTTCGAGGCTTATTGGGCCGTGCCGGCGGCATCCGAGACGGCGCGAACCGGGACCTGGGAGCCGGGCCCCGGCGACGCGATATTCGAAGCGCTGCGGGACGCACTGGGCGTCCTGCCGATTGTCGCCGAGAATCTCGGGGTGATTACGCCGGAGGTCGAAGCGCTGCGTGAACGCCATGGCATACCCGGAATGCACGTGTTGCAGTTCGACGTTTGCGATGACGATTTCGATCTGGCATGCGTTGCGCGCGACAGCGTCTGTTATACCGGTACCCACGACAACGATACGACGATCGGATGGTTCCATGGCAGTCCCGGGGACATGCGCAGCGACGAGGAAATCGAACAGACTCAAAAAGCCGTGCTTGCGATGACCGGCGGAACCGCGGAGACAGTTCATACCGACCTGGCCAGGGCTGCTTTCGCAACCGATGCACGCATCGCGATTGCGACGATGCAGGACTATCTTGGACTCGGTTCCGAAGCGCGGCTGAACACACCTGGCAAGCCGGGAGGCAACTGGCGCTGGCGCATGGCGGGCGACCAGTTCGCTGCCGAAATTCGCCAGCAGATCACCGATCTCGTGCGGGCGTCCGGACGGAGCCCGGAGAGCGACACGCAACCGGCAGAACCAGTCACTCCCCCAGCAGCAGCCTCGTCGAGTACTTGACTCGCCGTAACACGAAAGTGGAACTCGCCGAGCGCACGGCGGGATGCTTCAGAATCTGCCCGTTGAGAAACTCGTTGTAGCGGTCCATGTCCTGGACCACGACGTGCAGGACGTAGTCACGGTCGCCGGATACCGAGAAACACTCGGTGACCTCGTCCAACTGGCCCACGTGCCGCTCGAAACCCTGGCGGTTTTCGTCGGTGTGCTCGGTCATCGCGACCAGCAACAGCACCTGGATATGGAAGCCTGCCATTTTCGGATCCAGGAGCGCCACCTGGCGCTCGATCAGTCCGGCCTCCTCGAACTCGCGAATGCGCCGCCAGCAGGACGTGCGCGACATGCCGACGAGTTCCGCCAGGTCGCTTTGCCTGACGGTGTTGTCGCGTTGCAGCTCGTTGAGCAGCCGGCGGTCGGTGCGGCTCAGTTGCATGCGCCCTCCATGTTCAGAATTCCTTTATTATTGAAACAATTGTTTCTTTTCAATCGCCATTAGAAATCAAATAGGACACGATTTCTACAAAATTCGCTCATAATGCCGAAAAGTTTTTTGCAACCTCCAGTTTCAGAGGCGATCCCGATGGCAGACCTTTATGACAACCCCATGGGCCTCGACGGCTTCGAGTTCGTCGAGTTTGCGGCGCCTGATGCGAGCGTCCTCGAAAAAGCCTTCGAGTTGCTCGGCTTCAGCGAAGTGGCGCGCCACCGCTCCAAAGATGTGACGCTCTGGCGCCAGGGCGACATCAACTTCATCATCAATCGCGAGAAGGGCAGTCATGCCTATTACTTCGCGCAGGAACACGGCCCGTCGGCCTGCGGCCTGGCATTTCGCGTCAAAGACGCGCACAAGGCGTACTGCCGTGCGTTGGAACTCGGTGCGCAACCGGTCGAAATACCGACCGGCCCGATGGAATTGCGGCTGCCTGCGATCAAGGGAATCGGCGGTGCGCCGTTGTACCTGATCGATCGCTACAACGAAGGTTCGACGATCTACGACATCGACTTCGAATTCCACCCGGGCATCGATCCTCATCCGGAGGGCTGCGGTTTCAAAGAAATCGACCACCTGACACATAACGTCTACCGCGGCCGCATGGATTTCTGGGCAAACTTCTACCAGAAGTATTTCAACTTCCGTGAAATCCGCTACTTCGACATCAAGGGCGAGTACACCGGGCTGCATTCGAAAGCGATGACGGCGCCGGACGGTCGCATCCGCATCCCGCTGAACGAGGAGGCATCCCGCGGCACCGGCCAGATCGAGGAATACCTGATGGCCTTCAATGGCGAAGGAATTCAGCATATCGCACTGAGTTGCGATGACTTGCTGTCATGCTGGGACCGACTCGCCGAACGCGGCCTCGAGTTCATGACGGCACCACCGCCCGCTTACTACGAGATGCTCGAGGAACGACTGCCAGGCCATGGCGAACCGGTCGACGAACTGCAGAAGCGCGGTATTCTCGTGGATGGCAGCACCGAGGATGGCGACGCCCGCTTGTTGCTGCAGATCTTTTCGGCGAACATGATCGGGCCGACGTTTTTCGAATTCATACAGCGCAAGAAGGATGAGGGCTTCGGCGAAGGCAACTTCACGGCGCTGTTCGAGTCGATCGAGCGCGACCAGGTTGCACGCGGCGTCGTCAAGACCGACGCCTGACAGGAGGCCACTATGAAACTGAAGCGCATTCACCATGTCGCCTACCGCTGCAAGGACGCCAGGGAAACGGTCGAGTTCTACCAGCGCGTGCTGAACATGGAGTTCACCGTCGCATTTGCCGAGGACCAGGTGCCGTCGACAAAAGAACCGGATCCCTACATGCACGTATTCCTCGACTGCGGCATGGGTAACGTACTGGCCTTTTTCGAGTTGCCGACCCGTGCCCCGATGGATCGCGATCACAACACGCCGACATGGGTGCAGCATATTGCGTTCGAAGTCGACGACTACGCTGCGTTACTGGCTGCCAGGGCACGTATCGAGAACGAAGGCATCGACGTCATCGGGCCGACCAATCACGGCATTTTCCAGTCCATCTACTTTTTCGATCCCAATGGACACAGGCTGGAACTCGTCGCCAATACACAAACCCGCGAACAGATGGACGAACTGAAGCGCGTGGCGCCCGCGATGCTCGAGGAATGGAGCAGGACGAAAAAAGCACCTCGCCACGCCGCCTGGCTGCACGAACTGGAATTCCGGGGCGAAGATCAATGAAACTGGCATCGCTGAAGCACGGCCGCGATGGTCGACTCGTCGTCGTCTCGACGGATCTCGAACGTTTCCTGCCGGCGGCAGGTGTCGCAGCGACGCTGCAACAGGCGCTGGATGACTGGGCGGGCGCGCGCCCGCGGCTCGAGCAAATTTCGGCCCGGGTCAACGCCGGTGAAGGGGACCCGTTCGACCAGGCGGCCTGCGCCTCGCCCCTGCCCCGCGCCTACCAGTGGGCCGACGGTTCCGCCTACGTCAACCACGTTGAGCTCGTGCGCAAGGCGCGCGGCGCCGAGATCCCGCAATCGTTCTGGACGGACCCATTGATGTACCAGGGCGGCTCGGACACGTTCCTCGCGCCGCGCGACGAAATCCGCATGGCCGACGAGGCCTGGGGTATCGACTTCGAGGCCGAAATTGTCGTTGTCACCGACGACGTCCCGATGGGCGTGTCCGCAGCCGATGCGGCCACTCACATCCAGCTCGTCCTGCTGGTCAACGATGTCTCGCTGCGCAACCTGATCCCGGGCGAGCTCGCCAAGGGATTCGGTTTCTTCCAGTCGAAGCCGTCGAGTGCATTTTCGCCGGTCGCGGTGACACCGGACGAACTCGGCGACGCGTGGCGGGATGCCAGGGTGCACCTGCCGTTGCTCTCCTTCCTGAACGACCAACCCTTCGGCAAGCCGGACGCCGGCGTCGACATGACTTTTGATTTCGGCCGGTTGATCGCGCACGCCGCGAAGACCCGGCCGCTGGGAGCAGGCACGCTGATCGGTTCAGGCACAGTTTCCAACAAGCTCGACGGCGGGCCCGGAAAACCCATCGCCGATGGCGGTCTCGGGTACTCGTGTATCGCCGAGATTCGCATGATCGAAACGATCAACGACGGCAAACCGGCAACGTCGTTCATGAGATTCGGAGATCGCATCCGGATTGCAATGCAGGACGCGTCCGGTCGTTCGATCTTCGGCGAAATCGACCAGGTCGTGAGCAAGTACGAGACATGATCAGGCTCTACAGTTACTGGCGGTCTTCGGCGGCATTCCGGGTACGGATTGCGCTGAAC
>Ga0210130_1000014_pt1 | contig 26862 bp, 23 predicted proteins | sample White_ThreeSqC_D_2_FD_185591 | JGI IMG/M metagenome (GOLD analysis project Ga0210130, IMG submission 185591) | Wetland microbial communities from the San Francisco Bay, California, USA, that impact long-term carbon sequestration -... | ecosystem: Environmental > Aquatic > Marine > Wetlands ...
ATCCAGGGTTCCGGAACATCAAATTCGACGAATTAGCGGATACCTACGAAGTCGCGGCGAGTGCGTTAATCAACAATGGCGTCGATTTCCTGATGGTCGAAACGATTTTCGACACGCTCAACGCAAAAGCCGCAATTGTCGGGCTGAAACGCGCTTATCGCTCGACCGGCATCGAGTTGCCCGTCATGATCTCCGGCACGATCACCGACGCATCCGGGCGCACGCTCTCCGGGCAGACCACAGAGGCTTTCTGGAATTCGGTGCGCCATGTCAAGCCGTTCATGATCGGCCTGAACTGCGCGCTGGGTGCCGCCGAGTTGCGGCCCTATGTCGCCGAACTTTCCCGCATTGCGGATACACGTGTCAGCGCGCACCCGAACGCAGGCCTGCCGAACGAATTCGGCGAATACGACGAAACGCCGGCGGAGATGGCGAAGATCGTCGGCGAGTTTGCCGCCAGCGGCCTCGTCAATCTCGTCGGTGGTTGTTGTGGCACAAGGCCCGAACATATCGCGGCGCTGGGCGAGGCTGTGGCGGAGCGTGCGCCACGCAAGCTTCCGCAGATCCCGGTGAAGCTGCGGCTGTCCGGCCTCGAGCCGTTCAACCTGGGGCCCGACGACCTGTTCGCGAACGTCGGCGAACGCTGCAACGTCACCGGCTCGGCAATATTCCGGCGCCTGATCGAGGCCGACGATTACACCGCGGCCGTTGCCGTCGCCCGGCAACAGGTGGACAACGGTGCCCAGGTGATCGACGTCAACATGGACGAGGGCATGCTCGATTCCGAAAAGGCGATGGTCACGTTCCTGAACCTGATCGCGTCGGAGCCCGACGTGTCGCGCTTGCCAATCATGATCGACTCGTCGAAATGGTCGGTCATCGAAGCCGGCCTGAAGTGCGTACAGGGCAAGTCGATCGTCAACTCGATCAGCCTGAAAGAGGGTGAAGAGGCCTTCATCCGGCAGGCCATGCTGTGCCGTGACTACGGTGCAGCCGTGGTCGTCATGGCTTTCGACGAGCAGGGGCAGGCGGACACGGTCGAGCGCAAGGTCAACATCTGTGCGCGCTCCTACAAGGTGCTGACCGAGCAGGTCGGCTTCGATCCGGCTGACATCATCTTCGACCCGAACATATTCGCGGTCGCGACCGGCATCGAGGAACACGCGAGCTACGGACTCGACTTCATCGAGGCGACGCGCCGCATCAAGGCGACGCTGCCGCATGCGCTCGTCAGCGGCGGCGTCAGTAACGTGTCGTTTTCGTTCCGCGGCAACAACGTCGTACGCGAGGCCATCCACTCGGTGTTCCTCTATCACGCGATTCGCGCCGGCATGGACATGGGCATTGTCAATGCCGGCCAGCTCGCGATCTACGAGGACCTGCCGAAGGACCTGCGCGACGCCGTAGAGGACGTCATTCTCAATCGCGACCCGGAAGGCACCGAGAAACTGCTGGCCGTTGCCGAGAATTACAAGGGCCAGGCGAGCGGTGCATCGTCGAAAGGCCAGGACCTCGCCTGGCGCGAACTGCCTGTCGACAAACGCCTGGAGCATGCGCTGGTCAAGGGTATCGACGAATTCGTCATCGAGGACACCGAAGAGGCGCGCCTCAACGCAGAGCGGCCACTCGACGTCATCGAAGGCCCGTTGATGGCCGGGATGAACGTCGTCGGTGACCTGTTTGGCGACGGCAAGATGTTCCTGCCGCAGGTCGTCAAGTCGGCCCGCGTCATGAAAAAGGCGGTTGGTCATCTCGTGCCGTTCATCGAGGAAGAAAAAGGCGGCGTCGTAACGTCCAACGGCAAGATCGTGCTGGCGACGGTCAAGGGAGACGTGCATGACATCGGCAAGAACATCGTCGGTGTCGTCCTGCAGTGCAACAACTTCGAAGTGATCGATCTCGGCGTCATGGTTTCCTGCGACCGGATCCTGGAGGCGGCAAAACGCGAGAACGCGAACATCATCGGGTTGTCCGGGCTGATCACGCCCTCGCTGGACGAAATGGTTAATGTCGCGAGCGAAATGCAACGTCTCGATTTCAAGCTGCCGTTGTTGATCGGAGGCGCAACAACGTCGCCCGCGCACACCGCCGTCAAGATCGAGCCGTGTTACGAGGGGCCGGTCATCTACGTCAAGGATGCGTCACGGTCAGTCGGCGTCGCCCAGGCATTGGTGGAACCGGCTTCGCGCAAGGAAATTGTCGAGCGGACTCGCCGTGAGAACGCGCGCCGTCGCGACCAGCATGCCGGGAAGAAACGGCTGGTGCCGCAACTGTCGTTACAGCAGGCACGCGAACGCAAGGTCGATATCGACTGGCAGGCCTACCAGCCACCGGCGCCCACATTCACGGGCAACCGCGTGTTCGACGACATCGACCTCGCCGAGTTGCGCGACTACATCGACTGGATGCCGTTCTTCAATGCCTGGGAATTCCACGGCAAGTTTCCGGCGATCCTCGACGACGCCATCGTCGGAGAGGCAGCGACGTCCCTGTTCGATGACGCCACCGCGATGCTCGACAGAATCATCGCCCAAAGGTGGCTGCAAGCGCGTGCAGTCGTCGGTTTCCACCCGGCCAATTCGCACGAGCACGATGACATCCTGGTCTATGCGGACGAATCGCGCGAAAAGGTTGTGCACCGGCTGGTCCATCTGCGCCAGCAACAGGCAAAGGCAGAAGGCATTGCACAATCCTGTCTCGCCGACTTTGTTGCGCCTTCAGGCAGTGGTTACGCCGACTACATCGGCGCCTTCGCCGTGACGGCAGGTATCGGCATCGACGAGCATGTCGCGCGTTTCGAAGCGGCCCATGACGATTACAGTGCGATCATGCTGAAGGCGCTCGCCGACCGTCTTGCGGAAGCCCTGGCCGAGTACATGCATGCGCGCACGCGCCGCGAGTTCTGGGCCTACGCTCCCGACGAGTCGTTGTCGAGCGCCGAACTGATCGGCGAAAAATATCTCGGCATTCGCCCGGCGCCCGGTTACCCGGCATGCCCGGACCATACCGAGAAAGCGACACTCTGGGAGTTGCTGGATGTCGAAGCCAGCATCGAATTGCGCCTTACGGAATCGTATGCGATGTATCCGACAGCGGCCGTCAGCGGCTTCTACTTCGCGCACCCTGAGTCGCGCTATTTCGCCGTCGGCAAGATCGACCGTGACCAGGTCGAGTCCTACGCGAAGCGCAAGGGCGTCAGCGTCGAGGTTGCCGAGAAGTGGCTCGCACCGAATCTCGGGTACGACCCGCAGCGGGCCAGCGCGGCCTGAGGTACCGATGAGCCGCAGACAGGCACGACGGATGTTCCTGGCGGCCCAGGTATTCCTGGCTATTGCTGCGTCTCATCCGGTGCTCGCCGACGACTATGCCGACGCGCGAACCGCGCTGGTCGCCGCATACCAGGACCAGAACTACGTCGCGATGCGGCTGGCCGCCGACAAGGCGCTCGATGCGCGACCCGGGTATCCGCCGGCGCTCTTCAATCTTGCCCTGGCCGAGGTGCTGGACGATGACCCTGCCGCCAGCTTCGACACCCTTCGGCGACTGCTCGCGATGCAAGTCGATTTCGACGTCGCCAACGTTGACGAGTTTGCGCCACTGCAACGCTATCCCGAATGGGCCGACTATGAGGCGAGCGTCGAGCTACTGTACGTGCCGGTCGGGCAGGCGGAGGTCGTCGCCACGCTCGATGTCGCGGATTTCGTTCCCGAAGGCATCGCGATGGACGCAACCGGCGCCATATTGCTCGGCAGTGTGCGCAACGGCAACCTCGTACGCCTCGGCGAATCGATCGCGGTCGTCAGCAGCCCACAGGCCAACAACCACTGGAGCGTATTCGGCATGCGCTTCGATGACGCCGGCCGCCTCTGGTTCGCGAGCGCCGCGGTTCCGCAATTCTCCGGTGATGGCAACGGCGAGACCGGCCTGTTCGCGCTGGATCCGGATAGCGGCAAAATCCTGGTGCGGACCCTGTTGCCGGCAGCGGCGCACGACCAGGTGCTTGGTGACCTGGTCATCGACGGCGAAACGATTTACACGACCGACAGCCTGGGAGGCGCTCTCTACCGCTATGACGTCGCGCAAGGCACGTTCGACGTATTGGTGGCCCCCGGTGTGTTCGGCTCGCCGCAGGGCCTCGTGCTGGACGAGGCAGGCGAATATCTCTATGTCGCCGATTACGTTGGCGGCCTGTTTCGCGTACCGCTGGATGGTGCGCCGGTGGAGCAGGTGACGGCCGGCGCCGAAGTGACGCTCTACGGCATCGACGGTCTTTATCGTCACGGCCAGGAGCTGATCGCGATCCAGAATGGCGTCCGGCCGCACCGGGTCGTCGCGCTGACGCTCGACGCCGATGGCACGACGATCAGCGGCAGTCGCATCCTGGCGGCCAATCTTCCCGAATTCGATGAGCCGACGCTGGGATTCGTCGCCGGCAACGCGTTCTGCTTCGTCGCCAACAGTCACTGGAACCGCTTCGACGCCCGGAATCAGCTACCGGACGGTCTTTCCGGACCAATCGTTCTGAAATTGCTCTTACCGTGAAAATCTCTCTTGACAGAGCAAAACAGAATGCATATTCTGTCTGCCATGGTTAGAACACGAACATTCGATCCGTCGGCGGCCCTGTCGCAGGTAGTGGATCTGTTTTCCTCGAAGGGCTACTCCGAGACCTCGATGGAAGATATCGTGCAGGCGACCGGCGTCAGCCGGTACGGCCTGTACGGCACGTTCGGTAACAAGCGCGAGCTGTTCGAACAGGCCCTCGAGCAGTATGCCGAAGGCATGGGCAAACGCTCTTTTCTGCGGCTCCTCGAGCCCGGTGCCTCGCTCGACCATATCCGCGCGATTTTCAATGAACGCGTCGCAGACATGAGCTGCAGCGACGAAAACAAGGGTTGCCTGTTCATTCACACGGCGATGGAGCTGGCGCCCCAGGATGCGGAGTTGCGCGGTGTGTTGCAGCGCTTCATGAAGCGCATGTCCAAGGCGTTCGCGGTCGGGCTCGACTCGGCGAAAGGGCGGGGCGAGGTCCGCGAGGACCTGGATGTCGATGCCGCCGGGGAAATGCTGACCAGTGCGATGTTTGGTCTTGCCGTCATGGGTCGCACCGGGTTTTCCCGCGAGATGCTCGACAAGATCGTCGACAACACGCTCGAGTCGTTGACCCGCTGACATTTTTTTTGACAAAACCAGAATGAATATTCTGGTGCCAGGTGAGCATCTGCGGATGCTATTTTTTGAAGCAAAACAGAATGAAAGTTCTGATATCAGACAGGAGCATGACTATGAAGACCAATACCCTGAAGACGATCACGTCCATTGCGGCCACCGGCCTGCTCGCGGCCACGGCCGCCCAGGCGGACTTCCTCTACCCGGACGTTGCACCGCCCGAGACAATCGATATTTGTGTTGCAGAGATCGACGCTCAGGCCAATTACGAGGATGCGACCTACGTGCGCCACGAGGTGGCATCACGGCCGCGCGCAACGCTGGGCCATACGTTAAGGATCAACACGCTGGTTTATGACGAAACCGGTGGCCAGTTGATTCGCGAATACAAAACGACCTGTGCCGTATCCACCCGCGAGGTGCCGGTGAGTTTCAGGATCGAGGAAAAGAACGGCGCATGAGCCGTTACAGGTCGCTGTCCCGGGCTTCTGCAGCACAGCAGGGCCCGGGATCCAGCGACAGGGTAACGACCAGCGGCAGGTGGTCGGACCCGATACGCGCACCGGTGTACAGAGCGACGACTTGCAAGCGTTCGGATACCAGCACATGGTCGATCGGAATCATCGCGATCGGCAGGAACGTTGGCCAGGTTGGCAGCAGTCCGACGCCGCGGCGAACATTCCTGAGACCCGTGCGATGTTCCAGCTGCCGGTAGGCCTGATCCCAGAGGGTCGCATTAAAGTCCCCCGACAGCACGACATTGCCGTCCAGATCGTTCGCGAGTTCCGCCAGGGAGTCGAGCTGCTCGTCGCGCGCTTCCCGAAGCGCACGCCTGACCGGTATCGTCGGGTGCGAACTCACCAGCGTCAGCAGCTCACCGTCGAACTCGAGCACGGTGACGATCGTCGGATGACCAAGCGGCGGGCTGGCAACATGCATTGTCGAGACCAGCGGCAAACGCGAATACAGAGCGATGCCGAAATTGCCGGCAAGCGGCTCGAGATACCGGTAAGGATAATCGGGCTCGATCCTTTGAAGTCCGGATACCCACGCTGGTGTCACTTCCTGCAGGAACACGACATCGGGTCGTTCGTCATCGAGCAAGGCGATCAGTCGGTCATACGCCGCGTTGCTGGATAGCACGTTGGCGTGCAGGAGCTTCAGCTGCGGGCGTGCGGCATCGGCCGGAATATCGGCCGCGACATTGCCGCCGGTGTACCAGGGAAGAATGAAGAAAGCATTGAGGCCTGCCGTCGCGACTAACAGCAACGTGTACGGCACGCTGCGCAGCGCGCCGAACACGAGCAGCAGCAGGATCGAGACCACCAGGTACTGCAGGCGGAAATGCGCGAACAGTTGGATGCGGTAATCTTCGAGCCCAAGGCTGGTGATCACCGAGAACACTATCGTGACGATCGCCGCCGCTTGCAGCAATCCGAGCATCGGTCAGTCGTCGATCGCGACTTCGAGGATTGTGACTGCTTCGACCGGCACGTCCTGGTGACCGCCACGATTACCGGTCGGGACGGCAGCGATGGCATCGACCACGTCCATGCCCGCGGTCACCCGGCCGAAGACGGCATAGCCAAAATCTCGCGGGCCATGGTTCAGGAAATCATTGTTCTTCAAATTAATAAAGAATTGCGAGGTCGCGCTGTCGACGACGCCGGTGCGTGCCATGGCAAGCGTACCGCGTTCGTTGGGCGCGCCGTTGTCCGCCTCGTTCTTGATCGGGTCGCGCGTCGGTTTCGCGCTCAGGTTCTCATCCATGCCGCCGCCCTGGATCATGAAATTGGGGATGACGCGGTGAAAGACCGTGTTGTCGAAGTGTCCGTCGCGGATGTACTGGCGAAAATTTTCGCAGGTGATTGGTGCTTTATCGTCGAAGAGTTCCACGTCGATGTCGCCGTGATTGGTCTTGATCGTGATCATGATGGCTCGCTTGTGCGGGTGAGCGCCGTTATTTACCAAACCGGCGGGCTGCTGTCACGCGGGGCAGGCCCGCGAAGTCATTATGACACGTTACTTCGCACCAGCCGCGCGCGGCCAGCAACGCGGCAACTTCGTCCGCCTGGTCGGCGCCATGCTCGAGCAGTAACGCCCCGTCGTCGGCGAGAATCGCGCCACATTCCGCGGCGAGTACGCGAATCGCGTCGAGGCCATCGGGTCCGGCCGCCAGCGCCGCAAGCGGTTCGTGTCGCAGTGCCAGGAGGGCCGGGTCATCGGACCTGACGTAGGGCGGGTTCGAGACAATGACATTGAAGCGTCGCCCGGCGACCGGCGCCGTCCAGTTGCCTTCGGCGAAGCTGATATTGCCGAGCATGAGTTGCCGGGCATTCTCCCGGGCAATATTGAGCGCAGCGGCACTCACGTCCACTGCAGTCACGCTGCAGAGCGGGCGTTCAGCAGCGAGAGCGATTGCGACGGCACCGCTGCCGGTGCCGAGGTCCAGCAGTTGCCACTCCGCCTTGCGCGGGATTTCCCTGAGTGCGAGGTCGACCAGCAGCTCGGTCTCCGGTCGCGGCACGAGCGTGGCCGGGCTGACCTGCAGCTCGCGTGACCAGAACTCCCGCGTGCCGGTGATATAGGCCATCGGTTCGCCATCGAGGCGCCGCTCGACCGACTTTGTGAAGCGCGCCAGCGACGCATCGTCGAGTTCGTCTTCAGGGTGTGCGAACAGGTAGTTGCGCGGCACGTCGATCGCCTGGCACAGCAGCAGTTCGGCGTCGAGACGCGCCGAATCGCTGGTCTCGGACAGTCGGGTTGCGGCTTCCCGAATGGCAGCATCGAGTCGCATGTTGGAGTACACTCGCCGGAATTTTCCTAATGTAACCGATGTGCCGATGAACGTGTACGCCAACATCCTCGACATGGTCGGGCAGACGCCGATGCTCGAGGTCACCCATATCGATACCGGCCCGTGCCGCCTGTTCCTGAAACTGGAACTGATGAACCCGGGCGGCTCGATCAAGGACCGCATAGGCATTTCGATGATCGACGAGGCCGAGAAACGTGGCGACATCAAGCCGGGTGACACGCTGGTAGAAGCGACGGCCGGCAACACCGGCATCGGCCTGGCGCTGGTGGCGGCGCAGCGGGGTTACCACCTGGTGCTGGTGCTGCCGGACAAGATGAGCCAGGAGAAGATTTTCAACCTGCGTGCCATGGGCGCCGAGGTGGTCCTGACACGTTCCGATGTCGGTCGCGGTCACCCCGAGTATTACCAGGACCTCGGCCGCCGGATTGCCAGCGAACGCGGCGCCTACTTCATCAATCAGTTCGGCAATCCCGACAACCCGCTGGCGCACGAGCTCACGACGGCGCCGGAGATCCTCGAGCAAATGGGTGGCGACGTGGATGCCATCGTGCTGGGCGTCGGTTCCAGCGGCACCGTCACCGGCATCGGCAAGTACCTGAAGGAACATGCACCGGATGTCGACCTGATTCTCGCTGACCCCGTCGGGTCGATTCTCGCCGACTACATCAACAAAGGCGAAATGGGAGAGGGCGGCAGCTGGCTTGTCGAGGGCATCGGTGAAGACTTCATCCCGGACATCGCCGATTTCGACATGGTCAGGAAGGCTTACGCGATCAGCGACGACGAGTCGTTTGCGGCCGCACGCGAACTGTTACGCAAGGAAGGCGTGCTCGCCGGATCGTCCTCCGGCACGCTGCTCGCCGCCGCGCTGAAGTATTGTCGCGAGCAACAGGAGGCGAAGAACGTCGTAACGCTGGCCTGCGATACCGGTAACAAGTACCTGTCGAAACTCTTCAACGACTTCTGGATGGAAGACCAGGGTTTCATCGAGCGGCCGACTTTTGGCGACCTGCGCGACCTGGTCGGCCGCCCGCACGGCGAGCGCGCGACGATCACCGTCGGCCCGACCGATGTGCTGACGACGGCGCACAACCGGCTGCGCAATGCCGGCATTTCGCAGCTGCCGGTCATGGACGAGAGCCAGCTCGTCGGCGTCGTTACCGAGGACACGATCATCCGCTTCGTGTACGGCAAACCGGACCTCCTGGGGGCGCCGGTGGCAGACGCGATGGAGACGGCTTTCATCAAGCTCGACAAGACGGAATCACTGAATAACCTGGTCGCAATGCTGCGCGTGCAACCCTATGCGGCCATCATGGACGGCACCGAATTTTTTGGTCTGATTACGCGGTCCGATGTCTTGAATTACCTGCGCCGGCAGATGTGAGGGATGAAAGCATGACTGACAGGGACAAGCAGCAAGCGTTCGCGACCCGGACGATTCACGCCGGCCAGGCGCCGGACCCGACTACCGGCGCGATCATGCCGCCGATCTACGCGACCTCGACCTACGTGCAGGAAAGCCCGGGCGTTCACAAGGGGTATGAATACTCGCGTACGCAGAACCCGACACGACAGGCGTACGAGCGTTGCATCGCCAACCTCGAATCCGGCACCCATGGCTTCGCTTTCGCATCGGGCATGGCGACGACCGCGACGATCCTGGAACTCGTTGATTCCGGAAGCCACATCATCGCGATGGACGACCTGTATGGTGGCACGCGCCGTTTGTTCAGTGGCGTCCGTGAGCGCAGCGCGCATCTTGAATTCGAATACGTCGACCTGTGCGACCTGGGCGCTGCCAGGGCGGCATTTCGCGACGACACCAGGATGGTATGGATCGAGACGCCGACCAACCCCCTCCTGAAGATCGTCGATCTTGCGGCGATCGTGCAATTTGCACAACACAGCGGTGCCATCGTCGTCGTCGACAATACGTTTGCAACGCCCTATTCGCAGCGACCGCTTGAATTTGGCTGCGACATCGTCATGCATTCTGCGACCAAGTTCATCAATGGTCATTCCGACATGATCGGCGGCATCGCGGTAACGGACGATGCGGAACTCGCGGAACGCCTGGCCTACTTGCAGAACTCGATCGGCGCGGTCGCCGGCCCGTTCGACAGCTTCCTTGCCCTGCGTGGCGTCAAGACGCTGGACGTTCGCATGCAGCGGCATTGTGAAAGCGCGATGGCGATCGCGCGCTGGCTGGAGCAGGACTCGCGCGTCGAGCGCGTCGTGTACCCGGGGCTCGAGTCGCATCCGCAACACCAGCTTGCCACCGAGCAAATGGAAGGTTTCGGCGGCATCGTGACATTCTTTATTAAAGGTGAACTCGAGGATGCGCGGCGTTTCCTCGAACGCTGCGAGGTGTTTTCGCTTGCCGAGAGTCTCGGCGGCGTCGAGAGCCTCGTCGATCACCCCGGGATCATGACGCACGCGAGCGTACCCGAAGCGCAGCGCGCCGCGCTCGGGATCAGCGACCAGCTGATCCGGTTGTCGGTCGGCATCGAAGCGCTGGATGACCTGCTCGCGGATCTCGACCAGGCGCTGGGAGCGTAGCAGGACCCCGATTCCCGGGAGTAACGTCTAGTTGGCCCTGTTGGACGCCGTGCCGACGTGCAGCCAGGAGTCGTCGACCTTCCGCGCCATCATGACCCAGGCCCATTTGCTCTCGAAAGTCTCTTCAGTCTGCTTGTCCGTGGCGACCGCAAGGACGTCGGCGGCGATCCAGGCCATGTCCGATCCTGCCGCGATCTCGATAACCGGGAAGGCGATGTCGTCATAGCGGTCGTAGCGAAGCCGAGCGAATACCGTCGTGAACAGTTCCTGCAATTCGGCACTGGAGATGGTGCGGACCGTGCCGCCCGACACGTCGATGATTTCGGGTGCCGACAGGCTGGCGATCAACCTGGCGTCGCCCAGGCAGTGTGCGGCAAGCAGCGTCCGGTGCAGGCGATACACGCCGATTTGATCAATATCGGGAACCGCTACCGCGTCGTAGAACCACAGCGGGGAGTGCGGCGCGATATCGATATCGGTGTAACGGTACTCGAACGAGCGTTCGCCATCGTCGACCTGCAGCAGGAAAGGCAGATCGTTGCCGTCGATCGTGCGCCAGTCTGATAGCGTGACTGCAATCGGCGCCGTCTCCGGAAACTCGAACAGCATGCCGGCGGGTCGCCCCGCCATATCGCCTTCGACCAAACGGACGACGCCACCATAAGGGTAGCTGCCACTGAGCGCGTGCCGCAGTTCGCCGCCGAATGGCACGTCGTCGACACGTTGCGCGTCCGGCACGAGGTCGTCGAAGTAGAGCAGGAACGCATGAAACTGGTGACCGAGCGCAAAGGCCTTGAAAAAGTTGCCGCCAGTTTCGGCCTGGTCACCGCGACGGGCCCAGCCGAAAGGGCCATCGACAACCACGAGTTGCGCCTCATCCCGCTGGTGCCGGACAGCGGCAGCGTCGGGAGATTGAAAAAATGATGCGATCGTAAAATGACTGCCGTCCGACACGCTGACTTGTGCGCTGGCAATGACGGCGCGCGTCGAACAGGCATCCGAGGTCCATGCCATCGACGGGAATGCGCCGAGCACGATGCCGATCGGGATCAGTAACAGCTGCAACAGCTTGTAAGAGGTGTATTGCATAAAGTGCGTATTGTATTGACTGCGAATAGGAGTAGGTTACACAAACCGATTATGCTGGAACAAAACTGTAACAGTGTTTCCTATTGCTTTGATGCAATCTGAAACCCGCTGCGCCCGCACCGGGTTCTTCCGGGCTGTGGCCGGCGCAAGCCCAAAATCAGGAGAAAAATAATGATTAGGTATCAAGTGGCGATGCGCGATGTCAGTTGGTCAGGACCGCGCTTATCCGCCGTATTCGTCGTACTGCTGGCTATGGTTCTAGGACCGCTGGCTGCACTGGCGGATGTCGAGACATCCGGCGATCCGTCGAAGGCGACGGGTACGACGACGATCAGCGGCAAGCAATTGCCGGCGCCCGAACCGAAGTTCGGCGGCAAGATCAAGGACGATGCGCTGAGTTCGACGCCCTGGTGGGCGCCGCGTATCGTTCCGCCGAAAAAAGCACCGAATATTCTTCTTATCATCACGGACGATGCAGGCTTCGGTGTGCCGAGTACTTTCGGCGGCGTGATTCCGACGCCGGCGATGGATCGTATCGCCAACGAAGGGCTGCGTTACAACAACATTCACTCGACGGCGCTGTGTTCGCCGACGCGTGCCGCGCTGATTACCGGGCGCAATCATCACTCGGCCGGCTTCGGTGTCATTTCGGAGCAGTCGACCGGCTACCCGGGCTACAACAGTGTCATCGCCGAAGACAAGGCGACGATCGGGCGCATCCTCCTGGATAACGGCTACGCGACGTCGTGGTTCGGCAAGGACCATAACACGCCGGCATTCACGGCCAGCCTGGCCGGGCCGTTCGACCAGTGGCCGACTGGCATGGGCTTCGAGTATTTCTACGGCTTCGTCGGCGGCGATGCGAACCAGTGGCAGCCGAACCTGTTCCGCAACACGACCCAGATCTACCCGTTCGCGGGCAAGCCGGGCTGGAACCTGACGACAGCGATGGCCGATGATGCAATTCGCCACATTACCGAGCTGAACCAGATCGATCCGGAAAAACCCTTCTTCGTCAAGTACGCACCTGGCGCCACGCATGCGCCACACCACCCGACCGAGGAGTGGGTCAAGAAGATTCACGACATGCACCTGTTCGACGACGGCTACCAGGCGCTGCAAAAGACGATCTTCGAGAACCAGAAGAAGCTCGGCGTAATCCCGGCAGACACCGAATTGTCGCCCTGGCCCGATGAGGTCCTGAAGCCATGGGACGAACTGACGGCCGAAGAACAAAAGCTCTTCATCCGCCAGGTCGAAGTCTTCGCCGCTTATGCCGCCTATAACGACCACGAGATCGGCCGCCTCATCCAGGCCGTCGATGACATGGGCAAGCTGGACGACACGCTGATCATCTATATCAACGGCGACAACGGTACCAGTGCCGAAGGCGGGCCGCTGGGCACGCCGAACGAGGTCGCGTTTTTCAACGGCGTCAACGAGATGCCGGTCGAAACGCAGATGAACTGGTACGACGTCTGGGGTACCGAAGAGACCTACAACCACATGTCGGCGGGCTGGTCCTGGGCGTTCGACTCCCCGTTCACCTGGTTCAAGCAGAACGCATCGAAGCTCGGCGGTATTCGCCAGGGCATGGTGGTTTCGTGGCCCGGGCACATTACCGATAAGGGCGGCCTGCGCGAGCAGTTCATGCACATTATCGACATCGTGCCGACCATTCTCGAGGTGACGGGGATCCCGGCGCCCGAAGTAGTAGACGGCATCAAGCAGGCGCCGATCGAGGGTACCAGCTTTGCCTATACCTTCGATGCCGCCAATGCCAAAGTCCCGTCGCGTCACAAGACCCAGTACTTTGAAATGATGGGGCAGTGGGCGCTGTACGACGAAGGCTGGCTGTTGAGCACCAAGGTCAATCGTGCGCCGTGGGAGGCATTCGGCCCGGCAAACCCGGACCCGCTGAACAACCAGGTGCTGGAGCTCTACAACCTGAACGAGGACTTCAGCCAGTCGAACAATATTGCCGACAAGAATCCCGAGAAGGTCAAGGAGCTGAAGAAGAAGTTCATCCAGGAAGCGAAGAAGTACCAGGTCTTCCCGATGGATGCCTCGGTCGCGGCGCGCATTATTGCTCCACGCCCGAACATCACCGCCGGGCGTACCGAGTTCGTATACACCCAGCCGATGGTCGGCCTGCCGCAGGGTTCGTCGCCGCTGCTGCTGAATACCTCGTACACGATCACGGCTGAGATCGACGTGCCGAAGGGCGGTGCCGAAGGCATGATCCTGACCTCGGGCGGTCGTTTTGCCGGCTACGGTTTCTACCTGCTCGAGGGCAAGCCGGTGTTCCTCTGGAACCTGATCGACCTGGAACGCATCAAGTGGGCGGGCTCCGAGGCGCTGAGCCCCGGCAAGCACACCGTAACGTTCGACTTCAAGTATGACGGCCTGGGTGTCGGTACACTCGTATACAACAGTATGAGTGGCCTGGCGCGCGGCGGTACGGGCACCCTGTCGGTCGACGGCAAGGTGGTCGATACCAAGGAAATGAAGAAGACGCTGCCGATGATCCTGCAGTGGGACGAGTCCTTTGACATCGGCTCCGACACGCTGACAGGCGTCAACGACGCGGATTACATGCCGCCGTTCACGCTCACCGCGAAGCTCGACAAGCTGACGATCAAAGTCGACAGGCCGCAACTCTCCGAAGCAGATATCAAGAAACTGCAAACGGCAGAGCGGAACAACTCGTCGAGCGAATAGCTACGGGTTGCAAGTGAATCAAGGGCCGCTTCCGCAAGGGAGCGGCCTTTTTCTTTCAGGGCTGGTAGATGACGTATATCTTTTTCGTTGTCTCGAGGACTTCCCACTCGCCTTCGAACCCGGCCGGGATCGTGAAATTGTCGCCGGCCGTGAGCGAGTGCTCGTTGCCATCGACGTCGCGCAGGATCGAGCGCCCGTGCAGGATCTGGCAGAATTCGTTCTCGGTGTAGCTGACTTTCCAGCAACCGGGCTCGGCCTCCCAGAGCCCCGCGAAAAACTTCTCGTCGTTGCTCGTGAAGTGGTGCCAGGTGCGTTGCAGGGGCTGGCCGCGAACGCACTTCTCGGTGGCCGTCGCTGCCTCGCTGTACTCAGGCGTGGCTTCGTCGAAGAAAACCAGGTCGTGGATGGTCTTGCTCACTGTTCACCGCCCAACGCGGCCAGCTGGTCGGCCTGGTACTCGTTGATCAACGGCTCGATGACCTGCTCGAGTCCGCCTTCCAGGATCTCGTCGAGCTTGTAGAGCGTCAGGTTGATACGGTGGTCTGTGACACGGCCCTGCGGGAAATTGTAGGTACGGATGCGTTCGCTGCGATCGCCGGATCCGACCAGCAGCCGGCGTTTCTCCGCCTGTTCGGTTTCCTGCTCGGAGATCTGCATGTCGAGCAGCTTCGCCTGCAGCAAAGACATGGCCCGTGCACGGTTCTTGTGCTGCGAGCGCTCGTCCTGGCACTCGACGACGATGCCGGATGGCAGGTGCGTCAGCCGCACGGCCGAGTCCGTCTTGTTGACATGCTGGCCGCCCGCACCGGACGCCCGGTAGGTGTCGACGCGCAGGTCAGCCGGGTTGATCTCGATTTCCTCGACTTCGTCCGGCTCCGGCAACACGGCCACGGTGCAGGCTGACGTATGAATGCGACCCTGTGACTCGGTCGCCGGCACCCGTTGCACCCGGTGTGCGCCGGATTCGAATTTCAGGCTCGCATACGTCCCGCTGCCGGTGACACGGCTAATGATCTCCTTGTAGCCACCGTGTTCCCCCTCACGCGCCGACAGGATCTCGATCGACCAGCCGCGGTGCTCGGCGTACTTCGAATACATCCGGAAAAGATCCCCGGCGAAGATGGCGGCTTCGTCGCCGCCGGTGCCGGCACGGATTTCGAGAAATACATTGGCGTTGTCGTGCGGGTCGGCGGGGATCAGCGCTTTCTGCAATTCCAGTTCCAGGATATCGCGGCGTTCACCCAGTACCTCGAGTTCTTCCTCGCCCATGGCGCGGATGTCGCTGTCGGCATCGGTGGCCATTTCCTCGGCAGCGGCAATTTCGTCGAGGATGGCTTCGTAGCGGGCAAATGACTGTACTACCGGTTCGACCCGCGCATACTCCCGTGACAGGTCGCGAAACCGGTTCTGGTTGCCGATAACCTCCGGGTCGGCAAGCAGTCCGGCTATTTCCTCGAAGCGCTCACGCACGGATTCCAGGTTGTTGCGGATGGACTCTTTCATCGGCTGCGACTTACGTCCGGTCCAGGTCGAACAGCCGGCGTGCCGCGTCGATCAGCTCCTGGTCGGATACTTCCCCGGCCTTGCGCAACGTGACGCTGGGCTGATGCAGGATCTTTTTCATCAGGGCCGCGGTTGCGAACTCGATGGCTTCTTCAGCGGATGCACCGCGAGAGAGGCGCTGGAGCGCCTTGGCCGCGATCTGTTTGCGCACGGCCTCGGTGTTGTCACGCAATGTGGCGATGATGGGAGCCACCTGCTTCGAGCGTTCGATACTGGCGTAGCGCCGGATCTCTTCGTCGAGCAGGCGGTGCGCCTCGACCGCTGCGGCCTCGCGATTGCCCTGGCCTTCCTGGATGACCTTGTCGAGATCGTCGATCGTGTACAGGTAAACGTCGTCGAGCTCGGCGACGCCTTCTTCGATGTCGCGCGGCACGGCGATGTCGACGGCGAAGATCGGCTTGCGCTTGCGTGCCTTGATCGCCTCCTGCATCTGCTTTGTCGTGATGATCGCGTGTGGTGCCGACGTCGATGTGATCAGGATGTCGGCCTCGGGCAGCGTTCCTTCAATTTCGGAGAGTGGCAGGGCAAAGCCACCGAACTGCTTGGCGAGTTGCTGGGCCCGGTCCACGCTGCGGTTGGCGACGAACAGGCGGCCGATGTCGCGGCTGACCAGGTGCTTGGCGACCAGCTCGATCGTGACGCCGGCGCCAACGAGCAGGGCCGTGTGTTTCTTGAATCCGGCGAAGAACTGCTGCGCCAGGTTGACCGCTGCCGACGCGACCGAGACCGGGCTTGCGCCGATCTCGGTGTCGGTCCGAATCTTCTTGGCGACGGCAAAGGTATGCTGGAACAGGCGGCTCAGGTTGCTGCCCAGTGTCTCGGCCTGTTGCGCGTGCCGGAAGGCGTCCTTGAGCTGCCCCAGAATCTGCGGTTCGCCGAGGACCATCGAGTCCAGCCCGCAGGCGACCCGGAAGATGTGCCGGATGGCCGCATCGTCGTCAAGCGTGAACAGGGACTCGTTGAACGAATCGTCCAGCTTGCGGTCAGACTTGAGCCATTCCTTGAGGCGCTCGCGGCCGTCAACCTCCGAAATGACGTAGAACTCGGTGCGGTTACAGGTCGACAACAACAGCGCCTCGTCGACACCATCCAGTGTCGCAAGGTTGGCCAGCGCCCTCGGGATTTCGTCGCCAGCAAAGACGACTTGCTCGCGAATTTCGACAGGTGCCGTGTTATGGTTCAGCCCGAGTATTTGCAGCGGCATAACGTCAAGTGGTGGCGCCAAAACGGCACTCAAGGATTTCGGAGTGCGTATGATAAGCGAACTGAACGCGGAGTTCCTTGTCTGTGTTTAAAACGGACGACTTTTTTATGCATCAATTTCGACGATGGCTGGTGGCACTTCCGCTGCTCACGCTGTTCTCCCTGACGATTCCGCACGCCTCTGCCGACGAATCCGCCGACGCGAGCGCCCATATCCTGCAGGCCGAAATCGCGCTGCAACGGGAAGACTACCTGGCCGCGATGGTCGACTACCGCAAGGCGGCCGAGCTCAGCGATGACCCGGAGATAGCCCGGAAAGCCGCCTTGCTGGGGCTGGCCTATGGCTTCAACGACGAAACGGTGCGCGCCGCGAAGCGCTGGCTGAAACTCGAGAGCGACAGTGACGAGGCACGGCTGGTCCTGGGCCAGGCCTACTTTCGCCTCGGCGACCTGAAGGACGCCCGCCGGCAATACAGTTACCTGATCGAAAAGAGTGGGGAGCCGCCGGGTGCACAGCTGGTGCTGCTGGTCCGCTACCTGTCCGACGAAGAGGACCTCGAACTCGGCGACGAGCTGATGCGCTCGCTGGCCAAGCCATACCCGGATTCGGCGGAGGCACAATTTGCCGTTGCGTCGATGGCGCTGCGGGCCGGGGATGCGCCGTTCGCGATGGACCGCGCGCGCCGCGCCGTCGAGCTGGACCCCGACTATCTCAAGGCGCGCCTGTTGTACGCGCGCGCCATGCTGGTGAACGGCGAACCCGACAAGGCGATCGAATACACGGCACGCATCATCGGCGATGACCCCGACCCCGACCCCGACGCGCGCATGGAGCTCGCGATCATGTACCTGATGACCGGCCGCGACGACGATGCGCTGAGCCAGGTCAACCAGGTGCTGCTCGAGCAGGCCGGCAGGACCGACGCGTTGCGCCTGATGGCGATCATCAATTTCCGCCAGGGTTACCTCGATGCCGCCTGGGACGATTTCCAGGACCTGCTCGGTACCGGCGACTACGACATGGATGCGCTGTATTACCTCGCGCGCATTGCCGACTACCGCGGCGAGTACGACCGGGCCATCCGCCTCTACAGCGAGGTGCGTTACGGCTCGAACGCTGCCATTTCGCAGGGGCGCGCGGCGGCGCTGATCGCGTTCGAGGAGGACGACAGCGAGGCAGCACTGCAGCACCTGGACGATTTCGCCAGCGCATCGCCGACGCTGGCCGTCGACATGCTGCTCGCCAAGGCACAGTTGCTGGCATCCCTTGACCGTGACGACGAGGCCCTCGAGGTCTATGACAGGTTCATCACGTACCGCCCCGACAGCGTGACCGGCGTGCTCGGGCGGGCCGAGCTGTTGTTGCGGTCGGGCAGGCTCGACGACGCGCTCGATGCCTATGCCGGCGCCGTCAAGCGCTGGCCCGACAATGCGCTGGCGCTCAATGCCTACGGTTACACGCTGGCCGATCGCACCGATCGCTATGCCAAGGCCGAAAAACTGATTCGCAAGGCCCTCGAGTTCGAGCCCGACAATGCGGCGATCATCGACAGTCTCGGCTGGGTACTTTTCAAACAGGGCGAGTACGATGCCGCGCTGCTCGAGCTGGAGCGCGCATACGAAGGGCTGGAAGATCCCGAGGTCGCCGCGCACATCATCGAAACGCTGGTCGCGATGGGGCGCACCGACGAAGCGCTCGAAATGCTGCTTGCGGCCGAAGTCCAGTTTCCCGACAGCGAGTTGCTGGCCGATGTCCGCACACGCCTGTTCGCGACGCCCTGAGTTCCGTTCGCGCTGGTCGCTGATGGCGCTCGCGGTGCTGCTGGCCGGCTGTGCGACGACCCCGAAAGGCGTTGACCTGCCGCCAATCGACAGCTGGGCGCAGCGCCAGGCAGTGCTCGGTGCGATCGAAGACTGGCAGTTCAAGGGACGCATCGCGGTCAAGGCAGGGGACGACGGCTTCAACGGCAAGCTGAACTGGTCGCAGGATGGGGAAGCGTTCGACGCTTCGGTGAGCGGCCCGCTCGGGATGGGTACGGTACGTCTCGAAGGTGATGGCCGGGCCGTCGTACTGATCGACAACGACGGTGTCAGGACGGATCTGCATGACGCCGAGCAGGAGCTTTATTTCCGCTATGGTTGGACGATCCCGGTTGCCAGTCTGCGTTACTGGGCGCTCGGCATACCGGATCCGTCGCGACCCGGTGACAGTGAAACCGATGCCGAGGGGAGGCTCACGCGCCTCAGCCAGGGAGACTGGATCGTCGAGATTTCACGCTATGCAGAGGGCGGTGGACAGTCGATGCCGCGCATCATGACCGCGACAAACCCGGATACGAGAGTGCGCATGGTCATTGACCAGTGGATTTTCCTCGATCGTTGACAGGCCGGGGACCGGCCAGCACAATTGCGCCGCAATGCGATACGCGACTTCAGTTGGGGCGTAGCCAAGTGGTAAGGCATCGGGTTTTGATCCCGTGTACCGCAGGTTCGAATCCTGCCGCCCCAGCCATTCCAATTACCAGGGGAATCTAGTGGAACTTGGAACAATGGCGGTGTTTTCGGGCAATGCCCACCCGCAGCTTGCCCTCGATATAGCGCGTTACTTGAGAATTCCCCTGGCCCGTGCCCACGTCGGTCGCTTCTCGGATGGCGAGATCAACGTCGAGATTCTGGAGAATATCCGCGGCCGCGAAACCTTCATCGTGCAGCCGACCTGTCCGCCATCGGCCGAGAACCTGATGGAATTGCTGGTCATGGTCGATGCCGCCCGGCGGGCCTCGGCCGCCCAGATCACTGCAGTCATCCCGTATTTTGGCTTTGCCCGCCAGGACCGGCGGCCACGCTCGTCACGTGTGCCGATCACGGCCAAGCTCGTGGCGAAGCTGATCGGAACCGCGGGCGTCGACCGCGTACTGACCGTGGACCTGCATGCCGACCAGATCCAGGGATTCTTCGATATCGCGGTGGATAACGTGTATGCGTCGCCGATTCTGCTCGGCGACGTCTGGAAGCAGAAATACAAGTCGATGGTCGTCGTCTCTCCGGACGTCGGTGGCGTGGTCCGTGCCCGGGCGCTGGCCAAGCGACTCGGCGATGCCGACCTGGTCATCATCGACAAACGTCGTGCCAGGGCCAACCAGTCCGAAGTCATGAACATCATCGGCGAGGTGAAGGGCAAGAACTGCGTCATGATCGATGACATGGTCGACACGGCCGGCACACTGTGCCATGCCGCCGCCGCACTCAAGGACCACGGCGCCGAGAGCGTCGATGCCTATATCACGCACCCGGTATTGTCCGGACCGGCCGTGTCCCGGATCACCGAGTCGGATCTCGACGAGATCGTGGTCACCGACACGATCCCGTTGAACGAAGAGGCCCGCGCCTGCCCGAAAATCCGGCAACTGTCGACGGCGGAATTGCTGGCCGAGACGATGCGCCGCATCAGCACCGACGAGTCGGTCAGCTCTCTTTACCTCGATTAGGCGCTGGGGTAATATGCGCGCCCCTGCGTGGATTGGTCGCGATCCACGCTTTTTCTAACGCTTAGAATTGTTAAGCAAATTCAATCAGTTATTGGAGATATGTCATGAGTGACGATTTCGATCTGATTGCGGAACTTCGTGAGGACCAGGGGAAAGGTGCGAGCCGCCGCCTGCGTCACGAAGGAAAAGTACCCGCAATCATCTACGGCGGCGGACGCCCGCCCCGTGCACTGACCTTTGACCACAACCGGGTCGTGCAACAGCTCGAGAACGAGTCGTTCTATTCGAGTGTCCTGAACATCAAGGTGGGTGACAAGAACCAGGCCGCGATCCTCAAGGATCTGCAGCGTCATCCGGCCAAGCCGATCATCATGCACATGGATTTCCAGCGCGTCCTCGAGGACGAGGAAATCAGGATGAACGTGCCGCTGCACTTCATCGGCGAAGACGTGGCCCCGGGCGTCAAGGTCGGCGGCGGCAAGGTGTCGCACCTGATCTCCGATGTCGAAGTCGTGTGTTTGCCGAGGTTCCTGCCGGAATACCTCGAAATCGATGTATCCGCGCTCGAGCTCGACGAAATGCTGTACCTCTCCGACATCAAGGTGCCGGAAGGTGTGACGCTGACCGAGCTCGCGCAGGGTGAAGACCATGACTACCCGGTCGTCTCGATTCACGTGATCAGGGAAATCTCGACGGACGAAGAACTCGAGGAAGGCGCCGAGGCACCCTCGGCCCAGGTGCCGGTGGTTGGCGAGGAAGAAGCCGACGAAGGCGAGTCTGGCGAGGACTAGACCTTTCCTCTGTAGATGCGAAAAGACCGCCGCACGGCGGTCTTTTTGTTTAAGATTGCGACCCCATGGCGAAGCAGATCCGTATTATCGCCGGCCTCGGTAACCCCGGGCCGGAATACCAGCGCACGTTGCACAATGCCGGTTTCTGGTTTGTGGACGCGCTGGCGCGCAAGTTCGGCGGCGAGTTCCGATTCGACAAGAAGTTCGACGCGGACGTCTGCCGCATCAGCGTGTGCGGCAACGACGTCTGGCTCATCAAGCCGCAAAGCTACATGAACTGCAGCGGCGGGCCGATCCGTGCGGCGCTCGATTACTACCGCCTGGAGATCGGTGAATTGCTGGTGGCGCACGATGAGATTGATCTGCAGCCCGGGATTACGCGGCTGAAAGAGGGCGGCGGGCACGGCGGGCACAACGGTTTGCGCGACATCATTCGGCATTGCGGGGCGGATTTTTTGCGGCTGCGCCTCGGTGTCGGTCATCCGGGCGACAAGGACCTGGTCACCGGCTACGTGCTGAAGCGTGGCTCTGGCGAGGTCGAAGCGGCGCTCGAGAGAAACGTCGCGGAAGCGGTTGAGATACTGCCGACGCTCATCGAAGACGGCTTGAGCGCGGCGCAGAAAGCCTTACACACACGAGACTGATCCATGGCAATTACCTGTGGCATCGTCGGCCTGCCGAACGTCGGCAAGTCGACACTGTTCAACGCTTTGACGGCGGCCGAGATCGCGGCCGAGAATTACCCCTTTTGCACGATCGAGCCGAATGTCGGCGTCGTGCCGGTGCCCGATCCGCGGCTCGCGGTGCTGGCCGGTATCGTCAAGCCACAGAAAATCCTGCCGACAACGATGGAGTTCGTGGATATCGCGGGCCTGGTAGCGGGCGCGTCGAAGGGCGAGGGCCTCGGCAACCAGTTTCTCGCGAACATTCGCGAGACCAACGCGATCGCCCATGTCGTGCGCTGTTTCGAGAACGATGACGTCACGCACGTGAGCGGCACCATCAACCCGCTCGACGACATCGAGACGATCAATACCGAGCTGGCGCTGGCCGATCTCGAGTCCGTGGAGCGGCAGCTCGACAAGGCAACCAGGACTGCCAAGACCGGCCAGAAGGACGCGATCGCGTATCGCGACGCGCTCGCAGGTATCAAGGCGCACCTGGACCAGGGTTTGCCGGTGCGCACGCTGGCGACCAGCGAGCTGCAGAAGAGCATTTTGAAGAGCGTTCACCTGATCACGGCAAAGCCCGTCATGTACATTGCCAACGTGGACGAGGGAGGCTTTGTCGGTAATCCGCATCTCGAGGCAGTGGCAGCGTACGCGGCGCAAGACGGTGCCGAGGTTGTCGCAATCTGCGCGGCCATCGAGGCGGAAATTGCGTTGCTCGATGACGACGACAAGGCGGTGTTCCTCGAAGATCTCGGTGCCAAAGAGCCGGGACTGAATCGGGTCATCCGGCATGGCTACTCGCTGCTCGGACTGCAGACCTTTTTCACAGCCGGCCCCAAGGAAGTGCGGGCCTGGACGACGAAGATCGGCGCCACGGCCCCACAGGCTGCAGGTGAGATCCATACCGATTTCGAGAAGGGTTTTATCCGTGCCGAGGTCATTGCCTATGATGACTTCGTCGCCGGTAACGGCGAACAGGGTGCGAAGGAAGCGGGGCGCCTGAGGCTGGAAGGCAAGGAGTACATCGTCCAGGAAGGCGACGTCATGCACTTCCGCTTCAACGTTTAGTTCGGGGGACAGTCACCTCTTGGATCGGGACCCTGGCCGGGTTCCGCGATCGTGACTACCGTTCCTTGCCGAAGGCAGGTAATGACCAGTTGTAGATGATGCCCAGTGCCCGCACCGCAAAACCGATGAGTATTGCGGCTGCCAGTGAGATCATCTCGCCGAATCCCGACTGGACAATCACGACATAGCAGACGCTGGCAGCAAACGCCGCAGTCGCATAAATCTCCCGCGACAGGATCAGCGGAATTTCGTTACAAATGACGTCGCGAATCATGCCGCCGGTCACGGCGGTGGTGACGCCCAGCATGACGGCGACCATCGGCCCGGTGCCTTGCTGCAGGCAGATCTCGGTGCCGAGCGCGGCGAAGAGTGCGAGGCCCAGCGCATCCATCCAGACCAGGAAACGGCGGCGTGCGCCGGGCTGGTAGGAAGTGAAAAACACGACCAGCGCCGCGATGATCGCGACGGCCACGTAGCGGTTGTCGCTGACCCAGAATACCGGCATGCGGCCGATGATGACGTCACGTATCGTGCCGCCACCGACGGCTGGCATCAGTGCGAGCACGCAGAAGCCGAAGATGTCCATGTTCTTGCGGGATGCGGCGAGCGCACCGCTGATGGCAAACGCCGCGGTGCCCAGCATTTCCAGCGTATAGACGAAGCTCAGGCTCATCGCGCGACTGTACCGGAAAATACCTCGAACGGGGGGCCGACAGCTTGACACTGGGGGACCGCTTACGGACAATTTGCGCCCCTCACGGCCGGACTCGGCTGTGACCCCCGATTGGTGATGTAGCTCAGATGGTTAGAGCGACGGACTCATAACCCGTAGGTCGGTGGTTCAATTCCACCCATCACCACCACGCAACAAAAAAGGGCCCCTTGCGGGGCCCTTTTTCTTTGCCATCCATTCCACCCCATACCACCAGCCTCACACCGGCTCGAACCTCGCCTGGAAGAAACGCAGCATCTTCGGTTCGTACGCAAACTTCAGGCCCCTGATCTCTCCGGCCTTTTCGGCGACCTCGATCACCGCCTCGGCGGTTACATCCATATGCGCCTGCGTGTAGACGCGGCGAGGAATTGTCAGCCGCACCAGTTCCAGTTGCGGCATATGGTTTTCGCCGGTCAGCGGGTCGCGCCCGGCCGAGACGATGCCGCGCTCCATCGAGCGAACACCGGACTCCAGATAGAGTGCGGCCGCGAGCGCCTGCGCCGGGAACCGGGTTTGCGGGATGTGGGGCAGGATACGCCGTGCATCGAGAAAGACGGCATGGCCGCCTATCGGTGTAACGATGGGGATACCTGCCTCCAGGACCTTGTTGCCCAGGTATTCGACCTGCCCGACGCGGGCGTGAATATGATCATCGTTGACGCTTTCGGTAATGCCGATGGCCAGGGCTTCCATGTCGCGGCCCGCCATTCCACCGTAGGTGTGAAGGCCCTCGTAAACGACAACCAGCGCGCAAGCCTGCTCGTACAGATCAGCATCATTCATGGCCAGGAAGCCGCCGATATTGACCATCGCGTCCTTCTTGGAGGACATCGTGGCGATGTCGGTCAGACTGCAGATTTCGTAAACGATTTCGCGGATAGACTTGTCCCGGAACCCTTCCTCGCGTCGCTGTATGAAGTAAGCGTTCTCGGCTACCCGGGTCATGTCATGGACGAGGAGAATGTCGTGCCGGTCGCACCAGTCTCGAACGGCCTTGAGGTTGGCGAGTGCGATCGGCTGGCCGCCAGCCATGTTGACGCAGGTAGCGATACAGACATAGGGAATCCTTCCGGCGCCCACTTTATCGATCAGCGCGTCGAGCTTGTCGATATCGACATTGCCCTTGAAAGGGTGCGTGGACTCGGCGTCGTGCGCCTCGTCAATAATGACGTCGACGAATGTGCCGCCGGCAAGTTCCTGGTGGAGGCGAGTGGTCGTGAAGTACATGTTGCCCGGTATGAAATCACCATCGCTGATGAGTATCTTGCTGAGAATATTCTCCGCGCCCCGTCCCTGGTGAGTGGGAACCGTGTACTTGTAGGAGTAATACTCTTCGACCGTGTCTCGCAGATGATAGAAATTGGCACTGCCGGCATAGGCCTCATCACCGCGCATGATGCCGGCCCACTGCCGGTCACTCATCGCACCACACCCGGAATCGGTCAGCAGGTCGATATAGACGTCCTCCGATTTCAGCAGAAACGTGTTGTAGCCTGCCTCGCGAATCGCCGCCTCGCGCTGCTCCCGCGTGGTCATCTTGAGGAGCTCGACGACCTTGATCTTGTAAGGTTCCGCCCAGGAATGCGATTGCATGGTTACACCTCCGATACGTGTCGACTCTCATCGGTCGCTGGTGGTGGTTTGAAGTTGACGAGAAAACACCACAAGGGCCCATGTGGCATTTCATCCCTTTCCCACAGGAGTGGGAAAGTGGCCGTACAAAGCAATGCTAGATTCGTCCAGGCAGCCGAGGTATACGTAGAAGTACGGGAAACAGGGCATCGGACGCCGAATTTCTGATCAAAATTGGGTATCCGGGACGCTGTTTATTGCTGCTAAACTATCGGCATGCGTATCTCGACTCCAAGTGGTTCGATCGACATTCCGAACGTCGACCCCAGGCGACCGAATCCGGATGAAACGCTTTGCCTGGCAATGGAGACCCTGCGGATGATGCCGCTCAACGGGTTGCGCTATCCGCTCGCGGAAGGCAGTTCCGGCTGGTACATCTGGGGCGGCGAACAGATGTTGCAGACCGCGGATTTTTTCAGTGCGGTAAAGGTCCGGGATGTTGGCGATTACCTGCCTAACATCGCCCCTTTCCTGGCCCTGCCTCCGGGTTTCCGTTTCAGGATGGAGAAGGGCGGTAGCCCGAAAGCCTGGTTCGATGGCAAATTGCTCGACGTCTGAACTCGTTCGGCCGCAGAGACCTGGCGCCCGATGAAAGAGCGTAGCGCGGAGGCAAGGGGTGCATGCAACTGCGGGACGGTCAGTTTCCGGATCAATGCTAATCTCCCGGGCGTCATCATCTGCCATTGTTCGATCTGCCGTCGCGCGACCGGCGCCAACGGCATCGCGGTCATCGTCGTTGACAACGACAAGTTCGAGTGGACGGGCGACACGAACAGCATCACCTCGTGGAAAAAGCCGGATGCCGACTGGGAGATATCATTCTGCCGCCATTGCGGTTCCCCGGTTCCGGGCGTCAATAATGCAAACACCATGTTCGTTCCTGCAGGCCTGGTCACCGAGGGTGGTGAGCAGTTGAAAGTGACCGATCATATTTTTGTTGATTCCAGAGCCGCGTGGGACGAAATCGGGGATGGCGGTCGCCGGCATCCTACAGCGTACGAAGCCTAGACCTGTCGTGACAGGAACAGGGTACCGGATACCCTGTTCCCTACCGAAACAAGTTTTCCGGTAACCTGTTCTTGAAATGACCATCCCTGCAGTGGAGAAATGCATGCGTATCGTTATTCTGGTCTTGTTGGCTGTGGCCTCGGCTGCCGTCGCGGATGACCGCAACTTCACCAACACCGATGTCTTCGAGCTGGAGTTCGCCAGCGACCCGCAAATTTCACCTGACGGTTCAGAGGTTGCCTATGTGCGGTTGTCGAACGACATCATGTCGGACCGCGCGGTGCCCACAGTCTGGACCGTCGGCAGCGATGGCAACGACCACCGGCCATTGCTGACTGGTGAGCAGGGCTACAGCAGTCCTCGC
>Ga0210130_1000016_pt1 | contig 25799 bp, 28 predicted proteins | sample White_ThreeSqC_D_2_FD_185591 | JGI IMG/M metagenome (GOLD analysis project Ga0210130, IMG submission 185591) | Wetland microbial communities from the San Francisco Bay, California, USA, that impact long-term carbon sequestration -... | ecosystem: Environmental > Aquatic > Marine > Wetlands ...
ATAGGCCTAAGGTGTTGTTTCTTGATGAGCCCACAGTTGGGCTTGATATCCAAACTCGCAGAAAAATTTGGGAATATATCAAAAAAATCCACACCGAATTTGAAATGACTATTTTCCTCACCACTCATTACATGGAGGAGGCTGATCAACTTTGTAATAGAGTTGGAATAATTGATGGAGGTAAAATTCAGGTAATTGACTCTCCTCAAAATATGAAGTCTGCCATGGGAAATGAAGTAATTTCTTTGACTCTTGAAACTGATGAATCTGAAGCATTTCTTTCAGAGCTGGAAAAAATTGATTTAATAAAAAAGATAAACCAAGATCAAAACAAAATTGTTTTGTTTGCATCAAAAGGAACTGAAGTAATTCCAAAAATATTTCAAATCTCATCTGATTTGGGAATAAAAATTACTTCCATCTCTCTGACCCAACCTACTCTTGATGATGTCTTTATTTCATACACTGGACATGAGATACGATCTGAGGAGGGAGGATTTAATCGAAAACGTGAACATGCAAAAATGAAGAGGCTACGTGCATGAATTCTTTGTTATATGATACATATACAATTTTTTGGCGTGAGCTGAAAAGATACAAAAAATCCCGAAGCGGTGTCTTAATTAGGCTAATTCAACCTGCAATTTGGATTATTGTTATTGGAAATACATTTTCTGGAACCCAACCTCTTATACAATCAGTTGGATTTGAAGGACAATACATAGAATTTATGGCACCTGGGGTGATTATATTGACTGCAATTTTCACGAGTATTTTTGGAGGTGTAAATACTCTGTGGGATAGAAGATATGGGTTCATGAATAAGGCACTTACTTCTCCAATCTCTAGGTCTGCAATAGCTTTAGGAAAAATGTCTGCAATTTCTCTCATAGCTGCACTTCAAGCAAGTTTGATTTTGGGAATTGCACTTGCAATAGGTGTTTCATTTCCCAATCCAATAATGATTGCACCTATAATGGCAATTGTGATTTTATTTTCTCTAGGTTTTTCCGGAATTTCAGTAATGGTTGCAGCTACAGCCAAATCTCAAGAAACTTTTTGGGGAGTGATTAATTTTCTAGGTATGCCTTTATTCATGCTTAGTCCTGCATTATTCCCTCTGGAACTACTTCCAGATTGGCTTGCCTCTATTGCAAAACTCAATCCTGTCACATACACTGTTTTGCTTGTTAGGGAAATGATGACTGGAGTCTCAGAAGGTGACGTTTCTGCCCTTCTTAGCATTGGTGTAATCTCTGTCTTTGTTTTGATTATGGTGGGTTTGGCAAGCTATGTCTTTACACGTGAAGTAAACAAACCATTTTGACTCTACCAATTTCAGTTTTTTGAGTGTAAATAAAATTCTCTTTAACATTCTATATAGAAAATATGGTGATACGGTTTGTCCGTAATCTATTATTGATATTTGTAAATAAACTAAAACTCGTGGTTTCTCAATGAAATCAAAAATAACTTCAATGCTGATGATCGCAACTATTGTTGCAATCCTGCCGCCTGTTTATGCAAATGCTGAATCGGCACCTACTCTACCAGATCAAAATCAAGAGTTTAATCTTAATGGTGCTGGTGCAACATTTCCTTTCCCTCTAATTGATTTATGGAGAGTTGAATACAATAAAGAACATCCTAATGTAAATCTCAACTATCAATCGATTGGCAGTGGTGGTGGTGTAAAACAACACATAGAAAAAACTGTAGATTTTGCAGCTTCTGATGCTCCAATGAGTGAAAAAGAAAGAGATCTAGCTCCTGGTACAATTACAATACCTGAAGCTATTGGGGGAGTTGTTATTGTGTATAATCTTCCAGAACTCCCAAACAAGGGTCTGAAATTAACTGGAGATGAAATTGCGGATATATTTTTAGGCAAAATCACAAAATGGAATGATTCTAGAATAACTGCCCATAATCCTGGGGTAACTCTTCCAGATCAAGATATTGTTGTAGCTCATAGATCAGATGGTTCAGGAACCACTTTTGTCTTTACTGAATATCTGGTATCCGTAAGTTCTGAATGGGATGAAAAAATAGGTAAAGGAAAATCTGTTCCATGGCCAACAGGATTGGCTGCTGCTGGAAATGAAGGGGTTGCAGGTATAGTAAAATCAACTCCTTACTCTTTAGGCTATGTTGAACTGGCATACGCATTTCAAACTGGAATGAGTTATGCCTCAATTCAAAATCATGATGGAACTGCCTTTATTGAGCCTACTTTGAAAAGTATTTCAGCTGCATCAAGTGGAGTTGCAGATACTCTTCCAAGGGCAGAAGATAGCTGGGTGGGAGTTAATTTAGTAAGTGCTCCCGGTCCTGATTCATACCCTATTGCAAGTTTCACCTATCTTCTAGTGTATGATGATCTAAAACCTGTCACCAAAAGCAAAGAACATGCCAAAGCAGTAATTCATATGATTTACTGGATGATTACTGATGGACAAAAATACTCTTCTGATTTACTTTATGTCCCACTAGCGGATAAAGTAGTTGAATTAGGAAAGAAAGGTTTGTCTAAAGTAACATTTGACGGTGAAGTTCTCTGGGAATACTCTGGTGTTGTAGACACTAAACAATATGAAATTCCTAACTGGATTAAGGATAACGCCAAATGGTGGGCAGAAGGACTGATTACAGATCAAGACTACATCAACGGACTACAATATCTTATTTCACAAGGTATTCTCAGAGTCTAAACTTTTTCTTCTATTTTTTTAATTCGATTATTTTTCTAATTGTTACATTCATTGAACTCTTTAACAAATTTAGGTAAATCTCCATTTGCTTTCAACGATGCGGATTCCATGCAGTTGTAATTTCCAGAAAGAATAATTTGGCTATATGTTAACTGCTCTATCTTTTTTTGGGGCAGGTGTTTTCCATAAAGAATTTGTTCACCCACATCTGGATAAATGACAAACGAGACTATGAAAAATATGGAAAATAATGCAAACAGGATAATTGCTACGATATTTTTCCCAATTCTTTTCATGTTTTCAGTTTAAAACAGCCGGTAAAAAGGGTATTTTGAACTAAGGAGTACTTTTTGTAGCCTATTCCATCACTAATTGAAAAAAGTGTTTACCGCTGTATTGTTTCTAAAGAATGATTTTTTAAAAAAGATCTCTATATAGAATTACGATAACTATCTACTGATATGTTACATCTGTATAGAATAAAGATCCAACTTATAGCAGGAAAAACAAGTCTTAGTCATAATGACAAACAAAAACGAACTTCCTATTTGGAGTTTAATTGCACTAATTGCAATTTTCTCAGTAATAGGACTAAACAATGCATTTGCTGAAGATGAACCTGCTTTGAAACTGGCAGACAACATTCACACTGTTTTGACCTTCACTTTCAAAGATGGCGTAGAAGTAATCGAATTTCCAATCTTCAATATGGGGGATGATTATATCGACAAAAATAACTCTCCAAGCTTCTCTGTTGAAGGGGTAGTTGGACCGTATCCTTATTTGCATAGAGCATTAGATGAGGCATTCAAATACAAAGCAAATCCAAGCTATGAGTATGATTATCAGCTGTTTGAAATAGATATTGCATTCATTAAAAATGATGAAACAATCAAGACGCTGTCTTATCATGATTGTTTGGTAGATGACTATAAGGTAAGAACTCTTAATGATTCTTACGAGTCATATACTTCATCTTCAAGTGGTTTTGCAATCACTGATGAAATAAATTTTCAATGCGGTGGATTAGATCCTCTATCAACAATTCCATCAGATAGTACCTGGAGAAGAGAATTTACAACTACTGAATATGTTGATACTCCATACAAATTTGCTGGAGATGTAAGAACCTTCATCACATTTGAATTTGATAAGGGTATTGAAAAAGTTGAATTTCCTGTATTTGTTCTTGAATCTGGATTTAAAGAAGACGATGATAACGTTGTTCCATCATTTTTTGTAGAGGGTACAATATCTGAGCATCCACTATTAGATGAAGCGATAGACAGGTCAAGAAGTGTTGGTGGTCAAAAAACTGGGTTTAACACAGACTTTGAGGCAACTGTAGAATTTGCAACAGAAGATTCAGTTCTTAGGACTTTGAACTTTAAAGACTGCCGTGTGGATTCTGCCAAAATTGCAACTCAATCTGATAAGGAAGAAGGATTTACAGGAAAAAGTGGATTTGCATATGTAGAGCAAATTGGTTTTGAGTGCATAGGGCTTACTACAACTAATACAGTCTATGATGAACTCAAAGACTCTGTTTCTAGAGGGGATTTGATAGAATCTGTAGTGACTACTCATAATTTTCCATTAGGTGCAGGACCAATGGCAATTGTGACTTTCACATATGACAATGGTATAGAAGTGATATCATTTCCAATTTTTGAGCAGGGTAAAGTTCTGGTAAAAGCAAATCCTTCCTTTACACTGACTGGATTAGTGGATAATACTCCTATGCTTTACAAGCATGCTGATAACAGCTTAGCCTTGACAAGTTCTACTGGTTCAACGAACTTCTTGGAAGATTTTGACATCGATGTTGATCTTTACAATGGTGATAATGCTATCAGGGGATTCAACTATGTTGATTGTAGAGTAGTTGACTATGTTGTTAAAACCCAAACCAACAAGGAGGAGACATATTTCAAGACATTTGCACTATCAAACTCTATACAGTTTGAATGTCAAGGATATCATCCAAATAATCCTGTATACGATGCAATGTTTTCCTACGAAAAGGCAAAAACAACAAACACAAAAGATCTTCGAGACACCAGTCAATGGGGTCCGGGATTTTTCATAGAAGGATAACTTTTTCCTTTTTTTCTATTTTTTATTCTTCAGAAATAATGTTTTGAATATTTTCATCGATTGATACTTCTGCAATATCTCCAGAGTATTCTGAAATTCTTCTTAAATCTTCTAGAACAAATTTTATTGTTGTTGCATTTTTATCACTGTCTTTAATTTTTTTCATTATTTGTTTTTCCTCATCAATGATTTCTCTAACTTTTTCAGCCACATTTTCAGCTTTTTCAAAATCATGTTCTTCTACTGCTTTAATTGAATTTTCAAATACTTCTAGTGACTTTTCAGAAAGAACTTTAATACTGTTTAGTGTTTTGGAATCGATTTTATTTTCCAGAAATTTAGTTTTTTTGGCAATCAAACTAGCATGATCAGCTATTCTTTCAATTCTTGTAACTATTGATCTATAAGCAAGGCAATCCGAAGGTTTTTGCAAACCAATCTCTTGTAAAGATCTTTCATTTCCTACTGCTAATGCCAAATTACGTCTCATGTATAGACCAAATCTGTCAACTTCATCATCCATAGTTATGACCTCTTCTGAATGGACAATGTCTGCCTCCACAAAAGCTTCTGTTGCCTCTTTTATCATGTTATTTGCCATAAGGGACATTCTTTTCAATGCAGTATCAAATGATAAATCTGGAAGTCTAGTAAGAACTTGAATCAGTATTGACTCTGAACTAGACTCGACAATTTCTGTACCTATCATAGAAGTACGGACCAACTCCCTTATGCTTTTGGAATGTTCTGTGGGAATTCTCATTCCTTTTGTTTGAATTTTAATAATTTTGTATCCTGCAAGATAAACTGCAATAATCTTTCGTTTAATTGCGTCTCCTGGTTCTTTCTGACTTGATGGTATGATCGCAACTTTTTCCTTTGTTTTGTTATCTCTGTGATCAGAGAATAATGTTAAAGATTGATTTGAATTTTTTACCATGGTTATATTTTCTCCAACTTTGATTTTCAATTCATCGATCCAATTTTTTGGTAATGAGATAATGTATGTTGAACCTCCACTTAGTTGCATTTTTCTTGTTTGTTTTGTATTTTCTACTGTTTCCATTTGATCTCTCTTTCTGTAATTTCCTTTTTACACTATAGATTAGGATCTATATAGAACTATGATCATATCATAAAGTATAGTGAGATCTTAGATATTCTCAGATTTACGCGCAAAAACTATGAGAAAAGAATTGTTAAAGTCTTCTAAAGTTGGAAGACGCCCTATCTCTGACAAAATTTTCAGAATAGGTGCAACCGCCGCCGGCGTCTATGTTTTAGTCATGATTGTTTTTCTTACATTTCAATTAATCTCAGAATCTTATCCTATATGGGAAGAAAATGGATTATCCTTTATCACAAAAACTGAATGGAATGCAGTGGAAGGTAGAGAAGATTTTGGAGTCCTTCCATATATTTTTGGAACTCTAGTAACTTCTGCACTTGCAATGGCAATTGGTGTCCCTTTGAGTATCGGAATTGCCATGTTCATTTCTGATGCCCCTGCTAAAATAGGTGGTCCTTTAGGTTTCTTGGTTGAATTACTTGCTGCTGTCCCAAGTGTCATTTACGGGTTATGGGGACTTTTTGTTTTTAGAGTTTATTTTGTAGATTGGGTTGAAAAACCTCTCCATGATGCATTTGGTGATAGCATTTGGATTTTTTCTGGAAATCCATTTGGATTGGATATTCTTACCGCAAGTGTCATTCTGGCAATAATGATTATTCCCACAGTATCTGCAGTATCGAGAGAAGTAATGAAAGCAGTGCCACAGCAACAAAAAGAAGCAGCATACATGCTTGGGGCAACAAAATGGGAAATGTTCAAACTTGCAGTATTTCCATATTCTAAAACTGGTTTGATAGGAGCTTCCATCTTGGGTCTTGGAAGGGCAGTAGGAGAAACAATGGCAGTTACAATGTTGATTGGAAATGCCACAGGAATAAATGCAATCACCTCCTCCTTTTTCAAACCTAGTCAGACAATGTCAAGTATCATTGCAAATGAATTTGTGGAGGCCTCTCCGGCTTCTCTACATCTTCCTGCACTAATTGGTGTAGCTTTGGTTCTATTGATCATTGCAATTTGCATTAATGTTGTGGCGCACATACTTGTAACTAGAATGCTCAAAGTTAAGGAGGGAGCTATAAACAATTGACGACAACACAACAACGGAGGTTGGAATACAGAGCGCTCTTCAAACAAAATGTTGGGAAACGACTTGCAGTAGATAAAGCAGTTAGGATAATTATTTTTTCTTGTGTTATTATTGCAATTATTCCACTAGGTAGTATCTTAGTTGAGGTTTTCAAAAATGGTATTACTGCTATAAGTTATGAATTTTTAACTGAGGTGCCAGGATCAATTGGATCAGGGGAGGGAGGTATTGGCCCTGCAATTCAAGGAACTCTCATAATTATTGGATTATCTAGTATGATCGGTGTTCCGATTGGTGTAATGTCTGGAATATTTTTATCCGAATATGGTGACAATCAACTTGCAAGAACGATTCGATTCTTTAATGACGTGTTTATGGAATTCCCATCAATTGTTTTGGGCATATTTGCATTTTTGATGATTGTTTTAATTTTAGGCCACTTTTCTGTATGGGCAGGGGCTTTTGCTCTATCTTTAATCATGTTTCCTATCGTTGCAAGGACCACAGAGGAATCACTGAAAATGGTTCCTGTAACTTATAGAGAAGCAGGAACTGCACTAGGACTCAAAAAATGGGTTATTACATTTAGGATTGTTATATCTGGAGCAAAAAGTGGAATGATCACTGGGATTTTACTCTCTGTTTCAAGAATTGGTGGAGAAACAGCTCCATTAATAATGACTATTCTCGGAAGCAGTCAATTCTTTAGCAGCATGGATGTGCCTATGGATGCATTACCATTAAGAATATGGCGATTATCTTTACTTCCATATGATAGTGCACAACTTCAGGGTTGGGGAGCTGCTTTAGTGTTAATCATTATCATTCTTGGAATAAATCTAGGTGTTCGATATTACTTTGCAAACAAAAAGGGATCTATTTTCGGACGATTAATTAAACAAGGAGTCTCTGGTAAAAAATGACTGCATTGACTACGCAAAGTAGACCGTCTTTGGACAATTCCTCTTTGAGTAAGGAAGATTATGCGGGAATTGAAATTGAAAAAAAATACAAGATGATTGCAGAAAATGTAACAATTAGTTACGGGGATTTTGTCGCTGTTAAAAATATCACAATGAAATTCCCAGAAAAATCTGTAACTGCATTGATTGGTCCTTCTGGCTGTGGCAAGACAACATTTCTTAGATGTCTTAATCGCATGCATGATATGACAAAAAATGCCCAAGTTGAAGGAAAAGTAATGCTTGATGATATTGATCTTTATGACAAGTCAGTTGATCCGATTTATCATAGGCGAAAAGTTGGCATGGTTTTCCAAAAACCAAATCCTTTTCCTACAATGTCTATTTATGATAATGTCGTCGCAGGTTTAAAGCTAAACGGAGTAAAGGATAAGAAAATTTTAGATGAGATTGTGGAGGATTCTTTGAAAATGGCTTACCTTTGGGATGAGGTTCATAATGATCTGAAAAAATCTGCAATCGAATTATCTGGGGGGCAACAACAAAGACTCTGTATTGCAAGGGCATTAGCGATTCAACCTGAAGTTTTATTGATGGATGAGCCTGCATCTGCATTAGATCCTATCGCAACTCAAAAAATTGAAGAGACTATCACGGAATTGAAAAAAGAGTATACGATTATCATAGTCACTCATAACATGCAACAAGCCGTTCGCGTTTCAGACTTTACCGGATTTATGTACCTAGGGGATTTAATTGAATTTAGAGAAACTAAGAAACTTTTTACTGACCCAAAAAACGAACTGACCGCAAAATATGTACAAGGGCATTTTGGTTAGATGACTCGCTTAATAGATCCATCACTGCAAAAATTGTCATTTATCATGGCTGAGATGGGGGATATGGTGATTGAATCAATTTCTCTTGCAATTGATTCCTATCTTGATGGAACGAACACAAAAGATAAGGTGTTAGAATTATCTGATGCTATTCGTTCAAAGTATTTTGACGTCGAAGATTTAACATTTGACATGTTGCTCAAATTCCAACCAGTAGCTGATGATTTTCGATTGATTCGCTCTTCCACTGAAATATCTTATGCTTTCTCCAGATTTGGAAGGTATGCATACGATATCACTCTAGTGAGAGATCTTTTTGGAGATATTTCAGAATGTAAAAACGCCTCTCTTGTAGAATCTTCAAAAAAAGTAAAGCATATGATAAAAGAAGCAGTTCTATCCTTTGCAGAACTTGATGTTAGAAAAGCCGTGGCCATAAGAGAAGATGAACGATTCATTGATGCAATTTACAAGGAACGACTTCCAAAATTAATTGAATCAAACAATACAAAATGCGCCTTGGCCGAAGCACTCCTTCTCAGATATTTAGAAAGAATCGGCGATCATGCTGTGTTTATGAGCGATGCCATAAACTATATTGTTACAGGAAAGCATAGGCCCTCTGAAGATAGAATTGCATCACACACAAAACCTAAAGAATCATCTCTTGATTTATAACCGCTACTAAAAGAAAATAACACCATATGGATTACCATCGTATCGCTTACATCAAAGTAGATTGTTGGATGTTCTTGCTTTAATTTTGATTTGTGTTGTTGTAAAATGGATATTCTCGAATTAATTCAATCAAATCTCTTAACGCCAATAGTTTTGTTCTTTTTATTTGGGATTATTGCTGCAAGAATAAAATCTGATTTAAAAATTCCTGATGCGATATCTGAATTTCTGCCAATTTACCTGCTTGCAGCAATTGGCCTTCACGGTGGAATTGAAATGAGAAATACTGGATTTGAAACCATGTTCGTTCCAATGATTGTTGCAATTGGAATGTCTTTATTGTTTACTCTAAACCACTATCAAATTCTAAGACGATTGGGAAAGTTCAACCTCTTTGATTCTTATGCCTTGGCCTCTACATATGGTGCTGTTGGTGCCGTCACATTTTCTGTGGGCTTGTCATTTATCAAAAACCAGGGAGTTACATCAGAAGGGTATCTAGCTGCTATACTTGCAGTCTTAGAACCTGTCGCCTTTATCCTGGCAATTTTTTTGACAAATATGGCAGTTTCAAAACAGATCAAAAACAAAAGAAAATCTCTTGGAAAATTGGAGGATTCTCAATCAGAGTTAGACATTGGGATTAGCGAAACAAAAAGCAATCTCAAACAAGTATTGCATGAATCAATAACAGGAAAAGCTATAGTTATCCTTCTGGGAAGCATAATTATTGGCTATGTGATTGGGGAGAATGGTTTTGAATCCATCAGCATTGTCTTTGATGAATTATTCACAGGAGCGATTGTAATCTTCCTAATTGAGATGGGAATAATTGCAGGTCAAAGACTAGATGATATTAAAAAAGTTGGAGGTTTCTTAATTGCATTTTCAATTATCATGCCCACTTTTAATGGAGTAATAGGCGTTCTAGTTGCGACTGGATTAGGTTTGAGTCTTGGTGGCTCTGTGATGTTTGGATTACTGCTTGCAAGTGCATCATTTATTGCAGCTCCTGCAGTTTTACGACATGCAATTCCTCAGGCAAAACCAAGTCTTTACATAACATCTGCTTTAGGAATTACTTTCCCTTACAACATTATTGTATTACTTCCAATAATGTTTATGGTTTCATCAATTGTACATGATGCCGAATCGATAGACTTATTCAATTATATCTCACAGGGTTTGATATGAAACTTTACAATGTCAAACTCTTAACCGTTACATGTGAAATACTTGCTCAAAAAAATGTAATTGACATCTTGGCAAAACATGAGATCACAGGTTATACTTCTTATGAAGTTGAAGGAAATGGTGCCCGAGGCTTAAGAGGACAGGGACTAAAAAATGAAAAAAATGTCAAAGTTGAGGTAATTATGCAAGAAGAAAAACTTCAATCCGTGGTAGAAGAAATTGCAAGAACACTGTTTACCAATTTTGCAATTGTTTTGTATGTCAGTGATGTTGGAGTTCTACGTACTGAAAAATTCGTTTAGCAACAATTTTCATCATTACACAAAATAGGAATTTTCTTACTTGCTTTAGTAATATTTGAGATCAACTCTGATAATTGAAAATTTGAAATGCTGTACATTGCTTTTTTCCCCTGGTCTCTTGACTTTACAACTCCACATTTTTTTAAGGTCTTTAGGTGGTGGGAGATTAGGGGCTGGTCCTTTTTTATTTTGTCTACGAAATCATTTACGCATAACTCCTTATTTTTTTGGAGCATTTCGAGAATCTCAAATCTTGTGTCATCGCAAATGCATTTGAGAAGATTGACCCCATTCATATCAATTTAAATTTATATAAACTAATATTTATGTGATTTTATGTCTGATGATAAAAAAATACTATTTGTGTGCGTGGAAAACTCTGCTAGGAGTCAAATGGCTGAAGGTTTTTTCCAAAAATACTCTAAAAAATTTCAGGCATCAAGTGCTGGAACTGAACCGAATTCAAAACTTAACTCTATGGCAGTTCAAGCGATGAAAGAAATTGGAATTGATATTGTTAAACAAAAACCAAAAATTCTTTCTGATGTAATGATTCAAAACTCTTTAAAAGTTGTAAACATGGGATGCATGAATAAAGAATCATGCCCTTCTCTATATGTCAAAGATGTGGTTGATTGGAATATTTCTGATCCAAAAGACAAAACTATGGATGAAGTAAGAAAAATTCGAGATCAAATAAAATTAGAAGTCCTTGGACTAATCAAAAAACTTGAAGATAATGCATGACATATTCAAATCTTAAAATTTTCACAGTCGAATTAATTGGGACTTTTATTCTTGTAGTTTTTGCAACCGGCTCTATTGTTTATGATGTTCAGATAGGTGGTCCTTACGGAGTTTGGTTTGCAGCTTTAGCTCCCTTTATTGCCTTGATCATAGGTGTGTACTCTTTTGGAAAAATTTCACTTGCTCATTTCAATCCTGCAGTTACAATTGGATATTATGTTACCGGGCATATCACTAAAACTCAAATAATTTGGTATTTTGCAGCTGAAATAATAGGTGCTCTTCTTGGGTCTTTGTTTGTTATGATGTTTATTGGAACAGATGCCAATCTTGGTGCAAATTCCCCAAACAATTCATTTTCAATGTTCTTGGTTTTCCCTGTGGAAGTCTTAGCATCTGGATTATTGATGGCGGTAATTTTTACTGTGGTTTATACAAAAGGGCTGAAAGGATTTAGCGGAATAGCTATTGGAGGTATTGTGGGTCTTGATATTTTCTTTCTTTCTTTTATTTCTGGAGCATCAATGAATCCTGCAAGGGCTCTGGCTCCTGCAATTCTTTCAGGAAATATTGAGAATCTTTGGCTTTATTGGAGTGCCCCTTATCTTGGAACTGTGATTGTGGCAGTTTTATTTCGAGGAAAATTCCTAAAGCAGAGAAAACAAGGAAATTAGCAATATTACGAATAATAATGACTAATTTCAGACTAAAATATTGAGTAATTCTAGACTGTTTTCAGATTCTAAAAAAGTAATTCCATCAGGAGTTAATAGCCCCGTACGATATTTTGAGCCCTATCCATTCTTCACAAAAAAATCAAATGGTGCATACATTTGGGATGAGGAAGAAAAAAAATACATTGACTTTTGTAATGGCTATGGTGCACTACTATTAGGACATAGAAGAAAAGAGATCATTCGTTCTGTATCTGATCAGCTAACTAAAGGAACTCTGTATTGTACTCCAACACAATCAGAAATTGAACTATCAAAACTAATCAAAAAAAATTTTCCATCAATTGACAAAGTACGTCTTGTAAATACTGGTGGTGAGGCAACAATGACTGCAATTCGTCTGGCACGTGGCTATACAAAAAAGAAAAAGATCATAAAATTTGAAGGATGTTATCATGGTGCACATGACTCTGTTCTTGTCAAAGCTGGTTCAGGCTCTGCCCATAATGGTATTTCTGTATCTGACGGAGGATTAGATGAAGTTTCAAAAAATACCTTGGTAGTTCAATACAATAATTATGAAGATTTGGAAAAAACAATAAAGAAAAACAATGACATTGCTGGAGTGATTGTGGAACCAGTTCTTGCAAACATGGGATTGATTTTACCTGAAAAAAATTTTCTAGCTCAAATCAGAAAAATCACAAACGAAAACAATATTCCATTAATCTTTGATGAGGTAGTTACTGGATTTAGAGTAACTGATGGCGGGGCACAAAAACATTTTCAAATCAAACCCGATATTACTACTCTTGGCAAGGCTCTTGGAAACGGGTTTACCATCGCTGCAGTGGGAGGCAGAAAAGAAATAATGGATTTACTTTCTCCTGGAGGAAAAGTGTATCAGGCAAGTACTTTTGCTGGAAATCCTATTTCTGTAAGTGCTGCAATTAGTTCTATTCAAACCATAAACAGGATTAAAAACAAACTTTATCCAAAGCTTGAAAAATACACTTTAAGATTTACTGGGGCTCTTGATGATATGGCAACAGATCTGAAAATCCCTCATCAAATCAACTCTATGGCTTCAATGTTTCAAATATTTTTTACAGACAAACCTGTCACTGATTACACATCATCTAAAAAATCCAATGCAGATAAATTTCAAAAAATGTTCCATGCACTGCTAAAAAATGGAGTATTTATTGCCCCATCACAATATGAGGTAGTTTTCTTGTCTGATTCTCACACTCAAAAGGATCTAAATCAAACTCTAGACGCATACGAGATTGCCCTCAAATTGGTGAAAAATTGAAGTATGTGGTGGGAGCAAGAGGAAGTCAGCTATCGCTTGCACAAACAAAATGGGTTATATCGGAATTAAAAAAAAATTCTTCGAATTTAGAATTTGAAATAAAACCCATAAAGACAAAAGGTGACACCGATGCTAGGCCATTATTTACTATAGATCAAAAAGGAATCTTTGAGAAAGAAATTGATAGAGCTGTAGCAGAAAACAAAATTGATTTTGCAGTTCACAGTCTAAAAGATGTTCCTTCCAAACTTGATGAAAATTTGATTATCTCATGCATTCCAAAACGAGAAGCAGTCAATGATGTCTTTATCTCTGCTGATGGAAAAACTTTGGACACCGTTAAACCAGGTGCAGTTATCGGTACAAGTTCTTTGAGAAGGGCTGTGCAAATAATTCGTAAAAGGTCTGATGTGATTGTTAAGCCAATAAGGGGAAACATTGAAACTCGAATTAAAAAGGTTTTACAAAATGATTTTGATGCAATAGTTCTTGCACATGCTGGGATTTCTAGATTAGGGATTGATGTGGATTATTCTGTCTTATCAACAAATGATTTTTCCCCCTCTCCTGGTCAAGGCGCCCTTGCTATTGTATCTAGAGTAGATGATGCTAATACAATTTCAATGTTAAAAAAAATCGAGGACCTCAATTCTAGAATAGAGATAGAGGCAGAACGTGCACTTTCTGATTACGTGGATTCAGGATGCCGTTTTCCAATAGGTGCATATGCAAAAGCTAATGGAGATGAATTAATTCTAGATGTATCTGCGTTCTCTGTTGACGGCGAAAAATCTATTATAATAAAAAAAACAGGTTCTAAAAATGATCCCTATTCACTAGGAAAAATTGCAGGAAAAGAATTGCAAGAAAAAGGAGTAAATGATCTTGCATTAAATTGGAGAGAAAAAGTAGAGGAGTGGAATAAAAAATGACGGGAAAAGTCTATCTTGTCGGTGCAGGCCCTGGAGATAGTAAACTAATTACTCTAAGAGCTGTAGAGTTACTCAAAAAAGCCGATGTTGTGCTATATGATAGATTAGTAAGCAAAAAAATAATTTCATTAATCCCAAAAAAGGCAGAAAAAATCTATGTTGGAAGAGCAGTTGGAGATGATACAACTCATCAAAATACTACAAATGATTTGATGGTAAATTATGCAAAATCCAAAAAAAACATTGTTCGACTAAAGGGAGGTGATCCAATCATTTTTGGACGTGGTGGAGAAGAAGCAGAATTTCTAAAGGAGCATAATGTAAAATACGAAATTGTTCCTGGGATTACCTCTGGAATCGGTTCTGCAACTTATGCTGGAATTCCACTGACTCATAGGAAACATGCTTCATCGGTAGTTTTTGTTACTGGCCATGAAGATCCTGAAAAGCGAAAAGAGGCTGTAAAATGGAAAAGGCTGGCCAAATCTGTAGATACCATTGTAATTATGATGGGATTGTCTCGAATTGACTTTATTTGCAAGGAACTAATTGCAGGAGGAATGGATAGGAATACTCCTGTAGCAGTTATTCAAAATGGGACTACTCCAAAACAAAAAACAGTTGTTGGAACCCTATCTAACATTGCAAAAATTGTGAAATCAAATAAAATAACTCCTCCTACCAATATTATAATAGGTAAGGTAGTTGATTTATCAAAAACAATAGGTTGGAAATAATATGATAAATGGAAAAACTATTGCAATTACCCGTTCTGAAGAAGATGCATCAGAATTCATTGAGCTGGTGCAACAAAATAATGCAAAACCAATCCCTCTTCCTACCATTGAACTAGTCAGCAAAGGGGAAATGATAGTTGATGAATTTTTAGAATCTATTAAAAATTATGATCCTGATTATTCGGTTTTTATGAGTTCAAAAGCAGTCAAACTTCTTTTTGATACTGCAAAACAAATTGGAAAATTAGAAAAACTCCAACTAGCAGTAGCCAACACTATGGTGATGTCTGTGGGTCCAAAAACAACTAATGCTCTTGAAGCTGAAGGAATTAAGGTAAATTTTCAACCTACAACATACTCTTCTGTAGGGGTAGGAGAAGAATTTACTCGAATTCATGCTGTTGGAAAAAAAGTAATTGTTCCTCGCTCTGGTGCGTCTACTCCATTTCTAAAGGAATTGCTAAACAAGATTGGAATAGATGTAATGGAAATTCATCTGTATGATGTATGTGTATTTCGAGATACATCCCAATGGAATGAATTTAGGAAACTTTTTGCAGAAAATAAAATAGATGGAATTGTATTTACAAGTGCTTCTTCTGTTAGGGCTTTCTTTGAAATAATGCTCAAAGATTATGATGAAGAATCATTACTCAAAAAACTGGAATCCTCATCTATAGTGGCAATAGGACCTTTTACTGCTGATGAGTTAAAAAATTTTCATGTAAAAAATATGGTATCTCAGGTACATACAGTTCCAGGCTCGTTTGATACTATCAAGGAGGCTCTTTCACAATAAGTTTTAGGACTTTGGTATTATACCAATAAATCTTTAAAAAAATTCAGAAAATTGAACTTGTCAATTACAAAAATAACTAACAAATTTCTATAAACAATAATTGTACTTGATAATTCATGAAGGCCTTGATAGTTGATGATAACAAAGATATCTCAGAATTACTCTCAATTTTTCTCAAAACCAAGGGATTGGACACGGTAGTGATAAATGATCCTACACTTGCACTTGCTCACATTAAAGACGAAAATTATGATGTAACAATTTTGGATATTTCCATGCCTGGTTTAAGTGGACTTGACATCATTTTATCATTAGAAAAAGGAAGAGTTCTAAAAGACAAGAAAATCATAATTCTGACAGCAGTAGACTTTTCTCCAAAGCAAGTTGATCACTTGTTAAAGAAGCAAGGAATTCATGGCTGTTTGAAGAAACCGATTCAACTCAACAAACTTTTAACCGCTATTTCCTGCTGATTTTCTTAAACCGATTTTTACCTAATTTTGATTGCAGCAATTTTAGATATAGCTAAAGTAAAAACATAAGCTAAAGCTATTTAGCTATGCCTATTTTTCCTCATGTATTTATAATATAACGGAGTTATGTTTACCATGGCTACTGAAAATCTTGACATGGATTATTCCAAATACGATTTTAAAGATTCAACTGATATGTACGTCCACCTCAGCAAGAAGGGACTTTCAAAAGATACTGTAACTGCAATTAGCAAAATGAAAGATGAGCCTCAGTGGATGCTTGATTTTAGATTAAGATCATATGAAATTTTTATGAAAAAACCAATGCCTGCATGGGGAGGCGATTTGAGCAAAATTGACTTTCAGAATATCTACTACTATGCTAAAGCCACTGAAAAGGCAGAAAAGAATTGGGATGATGTTCCAGCAGAGGTCAAAAACACTTTTGATAAACTAGGTATTCCAGAAGCTGAAAAAAAATTTCTTGCTGGCGTAGGGGCACAATATGAATCAGAAGTTGTTTATCATAGCTTGAGAGAAGATTTGGCAAAACAGGGTGTTCTCTTTTTAGATACAGATGCTGCACTAAAGGAGCAACCAGAAATTCTAAAAAAATACTTTGGAAAGGTTATCCCACCTGAGGATAACAAATTTGCTGCTCTTAATAGTGCTGTATGGAGTGGAGGATCTTTTATCTATGTTCCACCAGGCGTTAAAGTTGACATGCCTTTGCAAGCATACTTTAGAATTAATGCAGAAAATATTGGTCAGTTTGAGAGAACATTAATCATTGCAGATGAAGGTTCTGAAGTACACTACATAGAAGGATGTACTGCACCAGTTTATTCTTCAGAGTCATTGCATTCTGCAGTTGTGGAAATTGTAGCACACAAAGATGCAAAGATGAGATACACAACAATACAAAATTGGAGTAATGATGTTTACAATCTTGTAACCAAACGAGCATATGCATACGAAGGTGCAACCGTAGAATGGATTGATGGAAACATTGGAAGTAAACTAACAATGAAGTATCCTGGAGTCTATTTGATGGGTGAGCGTGCATATGGTGAAACCCTTTCCATTGCATTTGCAGGAAAAGGCCAGCACCAAGATACAGGAGCAAAAATGGTTCATCTTGCACCAAACACAACTTCAAAAATTACATCAAAATCTGTAAGTAGACTAGATGGAAGATCAACATATCGAGGATTACTTAATGTGGCAAAAGGAGCAACAGGGGTCAAATCTACTGTGAGATGCGATGCACTACTATTGGATGATACCTCAAAAACTGATACCTATCCTTACATGGAAATTAATCAAGAAGATGCCACAATTACTCATGAAGCAACCGTAGGGAAAATCGGAGATGAACAAATATTCTATCTCATGAGCAGAGGATTTACTGAAGAAGAGGCACTTTCACTGATTGTAAATGGATTCATGGAGCCATTTACCAAAGAACTTCCAATGGAATACGCAGTCGAGCTAAACCGCCTTATCAAATTAGAGATGGATGATTCCGTCGGTTAAACTAAAATGATTAGCCATGTCTCAAACACTTTCAACAATTAATACTGGCCACATTGATGAAATTTCTTCATCTAAGAATGAACCTGATTGGTTGAAACAATATAGAAGAACCTCTCTTTCTGTTTATGAGACTCTTCCAATTGAGACTTCTCCTCTTTACAACAAATACACTGATGCTAAACGTATGGATCCAAAACAAGTCTCTCTTTCAGTTTCAACTAATGATATAATTCCAAATTTTCTGAAAAAAAGATTGAGTGAATTAGAAAAAGAAACTTGTATAATTCAGATAGGAACTCATATTCACAAAATAAACCTCTCGGATGAATTAAAATCAAAAGGTTTAGTCATTTCTTCAATTGAAGATGCAATAAAAAATAATCCAGAACTTGTAAAAAAATCTCTTGAATCTTCTGGGGCAAATACCGACAAATTTACTGCTTTAAACAATGCCGCGTTTAACTCTGGAATATTTATTCACATTCCAAAAAATCTAATCCTTGAACACCCAATTCATTTTGTAACTTGTCTTTCTGATGATGGGCTCTCTGTAATATCAAGAAATATTGTTTTTGCTGATGAGAGTAGCAAGGGTACAATTGTTCAAGAATTGTATTCGTCAAAATCAGACAAGCAACAAGCATATCTTGAATTATTCAACACGAATGCAGGTCCTAACTCGCATCTTGATATGACTACTTTACAAATGATGGATCAAAGCACTGTTAACTTTTCAACCAGAAGAACTGATCTTGGTCAGGATGCAAAGGTGAATTGGTACTCTGGTTTGTTTGGGTCTGTTCTTTCAAGATACAAAATTGAATACCATCTAAATGGTTCAGGTGCCTCTGCAAATGACTCTGAAGTCATTTTTGGAAATAAAGAGCAATCTTTTGATATTCAAACAGATGTAAACCATGAAGCTCCTGCTACAGAAGGAAGAGTAGTGGAAAAATCCATCTTACGTAATAAATCCAAATCTCTCTTTAAGGGTATGATTAGAATTAAAGAAAATGCTGCAAAGTCAAATTCTTTCTTGTCTGGTCGTTCAATTCTACTAGATAAGGATGCCAAATCAGACGCCATTCCTGGATTGGAGATTTTCACAAACGATGTAAAGGCTACTCATTCAGCTTCTGTTGCTCAAATAGATGAAGAACAAATATTCTACTTGAAAACTAGGTGTCTTAGCCAACAAGAAGCAGAGAGAACTATTGTGGAGGGATTTTTAGAACCATTATCAAGAAAAATGTCTTTCCAAATCAGGGCTTGGATAGCATATCTAATTGAATCAAAATGGGATGAAAAAGAGCTTACAATAAACACAGATGAGGAGCTTACAAAATTTGTTGAAGTAGAAGAAACTCGATACAACGAAGACTCTGAAATTGAACAACACTACAAATATCGATGATAAAAATGTCTCAATGGATCAAAGCCTGTAATCTAGACCAAGTGCAAGAAGGGCAATTGTTTGGTTTTCAATCGGAGGACAAAAAAATTCTTTTAGCTAATCAAAAAGGAAAAATTTTTGCAACTGATCTGATTTGCACACATGCTGAAGCTGATTTGTCTACTGGATTTCTAAGTGAAGAAGGAGTAAGATGTCCATTACATCTTTCTGTCTTTAATTTACAAGATGGAACTCCACAAAATCTTCCAGCTGAAATTCCATTGAAAACATATAATGTTAAAATACAACAAAACGAGGTTTATGTGGAGGTTTAGATTATGCAAAGCGCTCAAACATCTTTAGAAAATATAAGAAAGGATTTTCCAATTTTGGGGAGAACAGTAAGGGAAAACAAAACTCTAGTTTACCTTGATAATGCATCCACTACACAAAAGCCGAATCAAGTAATTGATGCAATAAATGATTATTACAAGAATCATAATGCGAACATTCATCGAGCAGTATATGCACTTGCAGAAGAAGCAACAGAACTTTATGAAAAGACTCGAGACAAGGTTGCCAATTTCATTAATGTAAAAAATAGAAACGAAATTATCTTTGTTAGGGGAACAACTGAGGCAATAAATCTAGTTGCATATGCATGGGGTAGATCTCACATTAAAGAAGGTGATATTATTGTGACTACTGAATATGAGCACCATAGCAACATTGTCCCATGGCAACTCCTTACCCAAGAAAAGAAAGCAAAACTGGAATACATCGGAATGGATGATAATGGAGAGCTAATTCTAGAAGATTTGGATAGGCTTCTCTCAACCGGAAAAGTAAAACTGGTTGCATTTAGTTTAATGTCTAATGTTTTGGGGACTATTTCTGATACAGATGCAATAATGGATAAGTGCAAAAAAGCAGGAGTTCTTACTTTGATTGACGGTGCTCAGGCAGTACCTCACATGAAGGTAGATGTTGAAAAGCTAGGGTGTGATTTTTTTGCTTTTTCAGGACACAAAATGCTTGGACCTACTGGCATTGGAGTTTTGTGGGCTCGAAAATCTGTTTTAGAAACTATGACTCCATTTCATGGTGGAGGTGATATGATAAGAGAAGTTCACAAATATGAAACAACTTGGAATGATCTTCCATACAAATTTGAGGCAGGTACTCCAAACATTGCAGACGTTGTGGGTTTTGGTGCGGCTATTGATTATTTGACAAAAATTGGAATGGATAACATCAGACAACATGAAGTTGATTTAACAAAATATGCGATTGAAAAATTATCCAATGTAAAAGGACTCCATATCTATGGAACAAAAGAAATTTCAAAGAGAGGGGGTGTGATTTCATTTAATTTTGCTGATGTACATCCACATGATGTGGCCCAAATTATTGACGAAGAAGGAATTGCAATAAGATCTGGTCATCATTGTGCCCAAGTTCTTATGGAAAGACTAAACGTGGCTGCAACTTCTAGGGCAAGTTTTTACATCTATAATACTAAAGAAGAGATTGACAAACTGGTAGATTCATTAAATAAAGTAGCGAGGATATTCAAATTATGAGCAATGCCGACATTTACCATGAAATGATTATTGATTATTCAAGAAATCCGATAAACTACGGAAAAATTGAAGATCATGATGTTACATTTCATGATTCTAATCCCTTATGTGGTGATAGTATTGACATTGATATGAAAATAGATGATAATACTGTCTCTGATATCAAATTTCATGGAAAGGGATGTGCAATTTGTATGGCCTGCTCCTCAGTCTTAACAGAAATTGCAAAAGGAAAGAGCATTGATGAGGTAAAAAACATAACAAAGAAGGATGTTTTAGGCGAGCTCGGTCTTGAGAATCTCCAAGCCGTGAGAATAAAATGTGCTCTTTTATCCCTCAAGGTTCTAAAATATGCTCTTTATTCTTATCTGGGAAAACATCTTGAAAATAATCAGGATGTAGATAAGTTAAAAGAAGAGGCAGCAAATCTCTACTAGTAGATGAGTCACTATACACCTTCAACACCTATTCAATTACAAATTAGAAAAATAATTTATGAAAATTATAATGACCCTGATTCAAAATTTACTAACGATGAAATTTTTGAAACAATAAAACAAGGAGGAGATTTAGATAGTTCTTGGATTATTGATGATTTGGAACCTTTCATAAATGAAATTTGTTCTGCAGGACTAACACGAAATATTGCACAGAATTTTACAACTATATGGCTTAAGCTCTTTGATCCATTAAAAAAACATCATTGCAATTCTTGTAACTTTGATGTTTATCTTGGAGACTCTGAAAAACAAGAATGTCCAAATCCTGCATGCAATGCAACTGTTTAACTTCTGTGTCTTATAGCTGCTTGCTCTAGAGCTTTTATCATCGGAAGTTTTTCTCCTGTCAAATACAGTACAAGTGCTCCTCCTGCTGTACTAATATGATCAATTTTTTCTGCAAGTCCTTCTCTTTTTAGCACTGATGTTAAGTGTCCTCCGCTAACTATTGTTGTTGCCATAGAATTTGCAACTGCTTCTAACAATTGTTTTGTGCCGTAGCTAAAATTAGGTTTTTCAAAATATCCTGCAGGTCCACTTATGAAGACTGTTCCTGCCCCTGCAATTAATTTTGAATAGTAATCCACCGTTTTTGGACCAAGATCATAAATTTTATCTCCTTTGGAAATTTCTCTTACATCCATCTCCACTCTTTCACCATCTTTGTCTATCGCAATATCTACTGGAGTCGAAAAAACATCCGGATATTCCCCAATTAGGGAGTGGGCTTTAGCAACCACTTCTTCTTCTCTTTTAATGTCTAGAGGAAATTTGATTCTGGCCTGTGCTCTCATAAACACATTTCCTATCACTCCGGTTAGTAAAACATGGTCTGCACGACCGTTTTGGATTAAAAGTTTTATTGCCTCAAGCCTGTCGGGAACTTTAGATCCTCCCAAAACAATAACGTGGGGAGCTTTTGCCACCGTCATGATTTCATCTAAATTTCTCACCTCTCGTTCTACAATACGTCCTGCACATGCAGGTAAAACCTGAGGAAATCCTACAATTGATGGATGTGACCTATGTGCACTTGGAAAAGAATCCAACACACAAAGATCAAAAAGCTTTGATAATCTTGTGACCATGATGGTTTGTGATGCTGCTTCTGGCGAAAATTCATAATTCTCCTCTGCACATAAACGAAGGTTATCTAAAAGAAGAACCTCTCCATTTTTTAGATTTTTAATTTCATTCTGGGCAGCTTCGCCAATCACATCTTCAACATATTTTACTTTTTTATTTAACAAACTTTCTAAAACTTTGGCATGCTTATCCATTCCAGTGTAATCTTTATTCCCTACCCTCCCTTGATGGGAGGCGACGACTACTTTGGCTTCCTTTAATGATTGAATAGTTTCTATTGCTTCTTCTATTCTCTTAGTGCCAGTAATTTCCATGGTTTCCGGATCAATGGGACAATTCATGTCCACTCTTAAGAAAACTGTTTTGTCTTTAAGATCAAAATCGTCTAATGTGAGGACCTTCACGATCATCCTATTAGTCCCTTGGTTAAATTCTTTGAGCCGATCAGAATTTGGTAAACATCAAATCAAACATTGATGTGGGATTCAAAACCTTTCATCTAGGAAAAATTAAAAACAATAGTAAGGTGGGTTAACTACTTGCAAAATTGGATTTTTGATTTAAGGTCTCGTTCATTTGTCCTCTTAGTTGTTTTATTTTTGATTGTTCTTCTATCGGTGTATTTCCAAATTTCTGAAGTGTTTGACCAATCCGTAATCTCGTTTGTTTCTGAAAATACTGGTGATCCTAATTGGGATACTGCAATGCAACTGATAACTGAAAGTGGTGACACTTTTTACATGCTAGGTTTTGGGATCCTTGCCCTAATCATCAAAAAAACTCGAAGGATAGGAATTACCTTGATGATTCTAATTGTTCTTACTACTCTTCTTACAGGCTACATAAAATGTGGGGTGGATAGAGATCGACCTTCTTTTGAGTATGAAGGTGTATCTTTTCCTGTAGATATTAGTCATGATACATTTGCATTGTTCTGCGAAGGTGGTTTGAATGCATCATTTCCTTCAGGTCATGCAGCAAGATCTATAGTCTTTGGGATAGTTTTAGCATATGTTTTATCCCAGCGATTTCCAAGAGGATGTTACTTGTTATTTGCATACCCTATTTTGGTCTCTATAAGTCGTGTTTATGTTTTAGAGCACTATCCGATGGATGTTATTGGCGGGACTATTTTGGGAATAATGTTGACAGGAGTTCTTGCACACAAAACAAAATTGTACAAGGTTTTTGAAAAATCAAAAACCTAATTGTTCTAAGACACTATTACTAATCAAAACAATAGCATAGTGGTCTGCATCGTGATGAAATGTCCAATATTTGATATCTCGAATTTCATTTTTTTTCCGTAACCAATAATTGACTCCAGTAGTAACTGTATATCCTATCCTTTTTGCAAGTTTGTCATTTTTTGGCATTAACACTTTGAATCCTTCTTTTCTATTTGAAAAACCAAGGTTTACCATATCTTCCACTGCTTCTGTTGCCTCTTTCTCATCCTTTAGATCATATGTCTTAAAAATTGGTAAATCCTTTGGATGAAAATCCATTCTTTTCATCATCTCAAACATTGGTATTTTTTTAAAGGTTGTCTTAGCTAAGATGATCTATCAAATAGGATATGCATTTTAGCAAAAATGTTTTTGAATATATTCCAAAACTATTGCTTTAACATTAACAATTCAATCTGATCCAATCTATTTTACTCAGAATATTTACAAAAATTTCTTGGTCTAATGAAAATGAAATGTTCACTAGACCAATGCAATTATTATTGCAGCAACTGCAATAACAATTCCTACGAACACAATGGTTCTCTTTCTAGAATGTTCAAGGAGTTCTTGTGCCATGTTGTTAATAGGCATAATTTTTATTTAAATACTAGGTAGTTTTTATGCGAATTCTGTGATACATTAGGCCTAAAATTATAGGGACAAAAGAATATTTTATTATTTATCGACCAAGTGATTTTCAGAATTTAGAACTTTTAAACTAGATTTCGTTCTTTATTTTTAAAATATTGCTAGCAAAATCACGCGCTTTTATTTTTAATTTTATTATATTCTTCATTTGTCATGTATGGTTCTGCATGCTCTACATGAAGATAACATGATACCTCCTCTCCATCATACCAATTCTTGTTTTTGCCATCTAAGTGGATGTTGCATATCTCACAATTGTATGAAGTATATGTTACTTGACTATCGTCTACGTCTGGGCCGTCATCTATCTCGTAAAACTCTGTGATTGTCTTGCATTTGGGGCAGTACATTTTTGAAATTTATTCCGATTTTGATCTATTTTTTGGTTGTCATAAAGTCATTTGAAACGATCTTTTTCATTTCAAATTAAAAATTTATGTTAAATTTCTTTACAGGTAAGTCAAATCATGGTTATATTAACAACTTAATCGAGTCTTACTCTGATGGATTCTATTGGAATCATTAGAAAAATTAATCATAAAATTACAAAAAAGAAAAAGAGAAGCAACAAAGCTTAGACAAAAAGCCGAAAATCAATTAAAAGAAGTAAAATCCATGGAGCGACGCTCTCATTCTGGATTGGCCTCCCTTGACAGGAAAATTGAGTTAGAACAGGAGGATTCATCCGATGTTGCTGATATTTTAACTCAAAAAACATCTCAATTGGAAAGTATTGAACGTCTAATTGCAGCCGCAGAGGAACGCATTATTCGGGAAAAAGAATCTTTAGAAGAAACAGAACGACAGATAGAGTTTTCCGAGAATCCTGAAGAAAAACAAAATGCTGAATCTAGATTGAATGCTATTAAAGATCATATTAACGAAATAGAATTTGAAATAAAATCAAGACAAAAAACAGCCAAAAAAATCGCAGAAGAAGTGGCCAAACAAAGTGAAATAAAGTCAAAATTAATATCCAAAATCAAAAAACAATCTCAATCAAAACCCCCTTTACGACAAACTATGGTTGCAAGTCATAAAGATGCTGAAAATCTTGCCAAGGATCTAGAAAAGAGAACAAGGCTTGAAGATATGGCCAAAAATTCATTGGAAAAAGCTATGGAGAGACTTCGAAAAATAAAAGCAAAGAAGACATCCAAAAAACCAGTAAAGAAATCAGCTCCTAAAAAAGCAAAGAAGACATCCAAAAAACCAGTAAAGAAATCAGCTCCTAAAAA
>Ga0210130_1000020_pt1 | contig 25261 bp, 21 predicted proteins | sample White_ThreeSqC_D_2_FD_185591 | JGI IMG/M metagenome (GOLD analysis project Ga0210130, IMG submission 185591) | Wetland microbial communities from the San Francisco Bay, California, USA, that impact long-term carbon sequestration -... | ecosystem: Environmental > Aquatic > Marine > Wetlands ...
GCCACAGGAACAACAGCCCGACGCCGCCGACCATCGCAACCGGCAGTACCCACTCGAACATGCCGAAATCGTGCATGCCCATGTCGTGCGAGATACCGACGACCAGCAGGTTCGTCGACGTGCCGATCGTCGTGGACATGCCACCGATGATCGTTGCCAGCCCCATCGGCATCATGACTCCGGACACCGGGAACTTGGAGCGCAGCGACGCGCCGACGATGATCGGCATCAGCAGCACGACGATCGGCGTGTTGTTCATGAACGCGCTGAGAATCGCGCCGGCAACCAGCGTCGCGGCCAGCGCGAGCAGCGGCTGCGAGGACCAGGCGCGCCCGACAATCGTCGCCAGTGGTTGCAGTGCGCCGGTTGTTTCCAGCGCCTTGCCCACCATCATCAGGGCACAGATCGCGATCAGGGCCTCGTTGCCGAAGCCGGCAAAAAAATCGATCGGGCCGAGAATGACCTCGCCACCCTTCTCGTACGGAAACAGCTGAAATCCCGCGGTCAACAGGATCAGGATCGTGAGCGATGATGACTCCAGCGGAATGTTGTCGCGCGTAAACAGGAACAGCGCGACCACGGTCAGCAAGAGGACTGCGATTCCGTGGGCGTCAGGTGTGATCGGCTGCAATAGGGTCCCTTGCTGATCCGCTGAGGACTTCAGACCGTATCCTAGTTCACACCTGTTTCGCAATGTGCTGCGCGTCAGTATTAGAACGTAGAATCGCGCCTATTCTTTCGTAGAAGCTCTTGAATTCATTGACATTCCAGTGACCGATGTCGACATCGCGACGAAAAGCCACCGAATCCGCGCAACCGAGCAGCGGCAACAGGTTCATGTAACGCAGGTCGGCGGGTTCTCCGGACGGGAAAACATCCCACGGCGATATGGCCACCAGGTTGCGATGCCGCAAGGCATTCGCGCCGATGGCCCGCCGCCAGCGCGCGTTCATCTCGAAACCCTCGCTAAGAACCCGGGCGCCTGCGCGGTCCAGGGCCGGGCAATATCCCTTGTCGCTGGCCAGCGCGCGTGACCTTGCGGCCAGCGTCGCGCAGACGAAGTCGGCCAGCTCCTGCAGTTCGCACAGCGTCGCAAACTTCGTCGGATCGGCGCCGCGCAGGCGCACCAGGTCGCCCCAGCCGCGCAACACGACGGCCAGGCGCCGGTTCAACCAGCTGTCATGCCGCAGCGACGCGTTCGACCAGGCTGTCGTGTCGTGCCGCAGCTCGCCGCTGTCGACGGCGGCCGCCAGCGCGGTTTCGAGCGCGGCAAGGCGCATATCGCCGTTGTTTCGGGCATATCGGCAGACATCGACCTCGGCCGGTATCCATGCCGTGTCCAGCGGCACCTGCACCTGGCCCGGCGTCAGCAGCGCGTTGGCCTCTTCCGCCGGGAGCAGCGGGCATGGCGACGACACGACGGTAGGCAGCACGACCGTCAACGGCGTTATCTCGCGCAGCTCCCAGAGGCGCTGCCAGACCTCGACCGGCCACTCCGGCGGGGGTTGCTGGGTCGTGTCGGCAACAAAAATCATGCTGCTCATTGTGCGGCGGCACGGCGGCAAGCTCCGCGCGTGTTACCGGGCGTAATATAGAGTTTTTGTAACCGTTGCCGGGCCGGGTCTGGTACCGGTCCCTGCACGGGTGTACCTTCTGCAACCTTGGACAGAGCAGGATCTGGCAATGCCCTCTTTTGACGTGGTCAGCGACTTTGACGCACACGAAGCACGCAACGGTGTCGACCAGGCGAATCGTGAGGTCACGACACGTTTCGACTTCAAGGGAACGGGTTCCAAGTTCGAGCTCGACGACCAGGTGATCCAGCTGACGACGCAGTCCGACTTCCAGCTCAAACAGATGATGGACATCCTGCACCAGAAGCTCGCGAAGCGCGGTGTCGACATCGCCTGTCTCGAGGAACAGGAACCCGAGTTCTCAGGCAGCGAGGCGCGGCAGAAGGTGATCTTGCGGCGCGGCATCGACGCCGATCGCGCGCGCAAGCTCGTCAAGGAGATCAAGAACGCGAAACTGAAAGTCCAGGCAGCCGTCCAGGGCGACAAGTTACGCGTGACCGGCAAGAAGCGTGACGACCTGCAGGCCGTCATCAGCATGCTGAAGGAAACCGACATCGGCCTGCCGCTGCAATACGAAAACTTCCGCGACTGATATGGGCACCGGAGTTCACAAGCGGCTGCGCCGGCAGGACATCACGTTCGAGGACAAGGACCAGTCACTCCGTGACGACGTGCGCACGCTGGGGGCGATGCTCGGCGAGCTGATCCGGGAACAGGACGGCGAGGCGGTCTTCGAGCTGGTCGAGAACTCGAGGCTGCGCGCGATTCGTCGCCGCGAACGCAACGAGAAGCCCGGCGAGGAACTACGCCAGCTCGTAGAGAACCTCGACCCGATGCTGGCGCTCAAGCTGATCCGCGGATTCTCGACCTACTTCCAGATGGTCAATACCGCCGAGAAAGTGCATCGCATCCGGAGACGGCGCGAGTACCTGCGCGATGAACCCAACTACCAGCCAGGCGGGCTCGAGGATTCGTTTCTCAAGCTGAAGGCGGCCGGCATGGACGCGGACAGCCTGCAGGCGCTGCTGGACTCGATGTCGATAGAGCCGGTGTTCACGGCACACCCGACCGAGCCGACGCGGCGGACGATGCTGCGCAAGGAACAGCAGATCGTCAAACATCTCGTCGACCTGTTGAACCCGACGATGACGCCGCAGGAGCGGAATGCCGCGTTACAGAACATCCGGCTGCTGGCGACGACCGGCTGGCAAACCGACGAGCATCCGTCCGAGCAAATGACCGTTGCCGACGAACTCGAACACGTGCTGTTCTTCGTCACCGACGTGCTGTATCGCTCGATACCGCCTTTTTACGAGGACATGCGCGAGGCCGTCATGCGCATCTACGGCGACGAAGCCAAGCACCTGCAGATGCCGAATATCCTGCACTTTGCCTCGTGGGTCGGCGGCGACATGGACGGCAACCCGAACGTCAATGCGAAAACGATCCGGGCCACGCTCGCTCGCCAGCGCTCGCTTGTCCTCGACCTGTACTTCAAGGAATGTGCTGCGATCTCGGCGAAGCTCAGCCAGTCGATGGGGCGGGCAACGTTCAGCCAGGGCATGCTCGACCAGATCGAGCATTACCGCGGCATCTTCACGAACGCCTACCACGCGGTGCCGGCACGCCACCGCGACATGCCCTACCGCGTTTTCCTGCGGCTGGTGCAACAGCGCCTGCAGTCGACCTTCGATGACGACATCTACCCGTATGAGAATGTTGACGAGCTGATCAGCGACATCGAACTCATCGCAGAGAGCCTGACCTGTAACAAGGGCCAGCATGCCGGCCTGTTCCCGGTGCAGCGCCTGCTGCGACGGATTCGTACCTTCGGCTTTCACCTGGTAACACTCGACGTGCGCCAGGACGCCGAAGTGCACCGGCGCGTCATCGGCGAGTGCCTCGGCGAGGACGACTGGCTGGAACGCCCTGCCGACGAGCGCACGCGCCGCCTGGTCGAAGCACTTACCAGCCGCGAGCCGGCACCGATGACGCTGAGCACGCAGGCCCGCAAGACGATCAGCGTGTTCCAGGCGATCGCCTTTTGCCGGCGGAAGTACGGGCCGGAGGCGATCGGCCCGTTCATCGTCAGCATGGCACAGGGCCCGGACGACGTACTCTCGGTGCTGCTGCTCTCGCAGTGGGGAGAGTTGCACAACCGGCGTGGCGAAGTGCCGCTCGACATCGCACCGCTGTTCGAAACCGTCGACGACCTGCAGAACGGCCCCCGGATCGTCGAGGCGCTGCTCGACATCGACCTCTATCGCATGCATCTCGAGCTGCGCGACAACCGCCAGATGATCATGATCGGCTACTCCGACAGCAACAAGGATGGCGGCCTGGCAGCCGCTCGCTGGGCGCTGCAAAACGCACAGGAATCGCTGGTCCACTCGGTGCAGGCGCAGGGTGTCGAACTGACCCTGTTCCATGGTCGCGGCGGCACCGTGAGCCGCGGCGGCAGCAAGACGCATGTCGCCGTGCTCGGCAGCCCGCCCGGCACCGTCAACGGCCGGCTGCGCGTCACCGAGCAGGGCGAAATCATCAACGAGAAATACGGCCTGCGCGGCATTGCGCTGAGGACCCTCGAGCAGGTGGCAGGTTCGGTCGCGCTGGCGACGGCCCTGCCCTGGCATCGCGGCAGCAACATGCCGGAATGGCACGAGATGATGACTTTCATCGCCGCCGAGAGCCGCGCCGCCTATCGCAAGATGGTGTACGAGACACCTCAGTTCTTCGACTATTTCCGCGCCGCGACACCGATCGACGTCATCGAACGCATGCGCATCGGCTCGCGGCCATCATCGCGACGCTCGCAACACGGCATCAAGGACCTGCGTGCCATTCCATGGGTATTTGCATGGACACAGGCGCGCTTCACCTTGCCGGGCTGGTACGGCCTCGGCACCGGCCTCTCAAAAGCCGCTGAAAAATACGGCGACGAAGCCTTCGGCGAAATGTTCAACGAGTGGTATTTCCTGCGCACGCTGACAGCCGACGCCGAGATGGTGCTCGCGAAATCCGACCTCGGCATCGCAAAGCATTACTCGCGACTCGCGGGGCCGCTGCACGAAGATTTCTTCACAAAGATCAAGGCCGAGTTCGACCTGACCAGCGAGATGATCCTCGCGCATTCGCATCATCAGTCGATCCTCGAAGGCGACACCACGCTGCAACGGGCGATCATGCTGCGGAACCCTTACGTCGACCCGATCAGCCTGATGCAGGTCGACCTGCTGTCACGGTGGCGGGCGTCGGGCCGCAAGGACAACGACATCTTCAATGCGTTGCTCGCATCCGTCAACGGCATCGCGCAGGCACTCCAGAACACCGGGTAACGGTCCTGCAGGAGCGGCCGCGACCTCGCCTTTCTCACGGGTTCCGGCGAGCGGCCGACATATTCCATGGCGGACTGTCTCGCTCCCGACAAGCGGGACCGAGGTGCGCTCGCTTTATGTCTCGCCATGGAATATCTCGCCCACTCGCCCGGCAGTCACGGGCGTCGAGCTATGCAGGTGGCGGCGGTTTGCGCCGCTCCTACGGGTCGACGAAGGAGACGAAATCCTCCAGCGCCTTGCGGGAAATATCGGGAACGGTGGCACCCGCGGCCGGGTAACCGACCACCAGTAGCAGGAACGGCCGTTCACTCTTCGGCCGCGCGAGGATTTCATTCAGGAACTTCATCGGGCTCGGCGTATGCGTCAACGTGGCCAGCCCGGCATGGTGCAGCGCCGTAATCAGGATGCCGGTGGCGAGGCCGGTCGACTCGGCGGGGTAGTAATGTTTCATCCTGCGACCGTCGGGGAGTTCGCCGTATTTCTGCATGAAGACTGCGACCAGGTAAGGCGCGCTTTCGAGGAACGGCTTCTGGTCGTCGGTGCCCAGTGGTTCCAGTGCTGCAAGCCATTCGGCCGATGCGCGGTGCGAGTAGAACTCGCGCTCTTCGGCCTCGGCCGCCTCGCGAATGCGCTTTTTTGTTTCGGGGCCACTGACGACGACGAAGTGCCAGGGCTGCAGGTTGGCGCCGCTCGGGGCGGTACCGGCCGCGGCGAGCGCGGTTTCGATGATGTCCCTCGGCACGGGCCTTGAGGAGAACTCGCGCACGGTCCGCCGCCGCGCGACGTCGGTGTAGAACGCCTGCAGGCGCTCGCGCATCTCGGCCACCGGGTACTCGCGATATTGCCCGAGCGGTATCGTCGGGTAACGGTCGTTACTGCTCATCGACGTCATCCAGTTGTTGCAGCACGCTCCACTCGGTCGTGTCGTTCTCGGAGACGGCGCGCCCGAGCATCGAGATGCCGGCCTCGTGCACCGACTCCGCCCGGCCGGTGATCAGCGGGTGCCATTGCGGCAGGTCCTTGCCATCGGCCAGCCGCCGGTACGCGCAGCTCGCCGGCAACCAGCGAAATGCCTGGCGCGAGTCTGCCGAGAGCACCAGGCACTCGCGCACCTTCCCGGCACGGTTCGCGTAATCGGTGCAACGGCATCGTTCGATATCGAGCAGGCGGCAGGCGACGTCGGTGTAATAGACGGCACCGGTATCCTCGTCTTCCAGTTTGTGCATGCAGCACAACGCACAGCCATCGCAGAGCGACTCCCACTCAGTGTGGCTCATCTCCGCGAGCGATTTGCGTTTCCAGAATTCATCGGTCATCGTCCCGTACTTTGCGGCACAGGGATGCGAATATCCAGATGAAAGCGGTGTTTCTTGACTGGGGGACGATGGGCCCGGGGCTGAACGTCGACGGGTTGCGAGCGCTGCTGCCCGACCTCGAGATCTTCGACGTCACCGCCGATGCCGAGGTGGCGACGCGCATCCGGGACGCCGAGTTCGTGCTCACCAACAAGATCCGGCTGACCGACGAACTGCTCGATGCCTGTCCGAACCTGCGCTTTATCGGCCTGACCGCGACCGGCACCGACAACGTCGACCTCGATGCGGCGAAGCGACACGATATTGCGGTCTGCAACATTCGCGCGTACTGCACGCAGTCCGTCGCCGAGCATGTCTTCGGCTGCCTTCTCAGCCTGACGCACAATCTCGAAAACTATGTCAGCGACGTTCGCAATGGCGCATGGCAGACCTCCGACGACTTCTGCCTGCTCAGCCATCCGGTGCGCGAACTATCCGGCATGACGCTGGGCATCGTCGGCTACGGCGAGCTCGGCAGGGGTGTCGCGAAGATTGCTGCCGCGTTCGGTATGCGCGTCGTCGTCGCGGCACGACCGGGCACCGAGCCCGACGGCGAGCGGGTCTCGTTCGACGAATTGCTGAGCAGTGCCGACGTCATCTCGTTGCACTGCCCGCTGACCGACGCGACGCGCGGACTCATCGGCACGGACGAGTTCGCGCGCATGAAAAACGACGCGATCCTGATCAACACGGCACGTGGCGGGCTGGTCGATTCGGCGGCGCTCGCGGCGGCGTTGCGGGACGGCGAGATCGGCGCTGCCGCCATCGACGTGTTGCCGAAAGAGCCGCCGCGAAATGGCGACCCGCTGCTCGACTACGACGGCACCAACCTGCTGGTCACGCCGCACATCGCGTGGGCGACCAACGAGGCGCGGCAAGCGGCGATCGACGAACTCAGTGCCAACGTCGCATCTTTTCTCGACGGCGGTGACCGCAACCGCGTCGCCTGATCAGCCGCCGACGATCTGGCGTGCCCACTGCACGATCTGGCGCACGCGCGGCGCGCCGAGATCGAAAGCAGCGTCGAAGCTGACCCAGCGCCACTCGTGGTGCTCGGGCTCGCCGGTCTCGGGTGACGGGCCCATTTCGACTTCTACCTGCCTCGTTTGCGCGATGTAGTAGCGTGCCACCTTGCCGCGGCTGTAAGGCCCGGTCTCGAAGTAACGGTCGCCCCAGGCAAATTCCAGTTCCGAAATACCGGTTTCCTCGGCGACCTCGCGCAGCGCGGTCTGCAACGGTTCCTCGCCGGGCTCACGGACGCCCTTGGGGAAATCCCAGTGACGGTATGCACGCAACAGCAACGTGACCCAACCCGCATCGGTTCGCCTGACAACGACGACGCCGCAGGACAGCGTTTGTATCGTCAAGTGGCCGCCCCCCGCAAGACTTCGACGGGTGCCGCATTGACGGCGCTGCGGGCAGCGAAGAATCCGCTGACGCAAACCGTGACGATGCCGGCGCTGACCCCGGCCACCCACAGCAGCGGATTGAACTGGTACGGCAACTCGAACAACTGCGTGGCAACCAGTGCCGCCAGGACGGACGCCCCGGCCGACGCAAGCACACCGGCGGCAGCACCCAGCGCGGCGAACTCGGCCATGACGCCGGCAAACACGACGCGCCGACGCGCGCCGAGCGCCCGCAGGATCGCGCTTTCGAAACGGCGCTCGTCAATCGTGGACTGCACCGCAGCGAACAGCACCGCGATGCCGGCCGCCAGCGTGAAGACGAACACGGCCTGCACGGCGAGGCTCGCCTTCTCGATGATGCCGCGCACCTGCTGCAGGATCGCGCCGAGATCGATAACCGATATGCTCGGGTGCGCCCGCATCAGGTCGATCAGCACCGGCTCCTCGTCCTCGGCGACGCGCATGCTCGAAATATAGGTGGTCGGCATGTCGTCGAGCGCGCCGGGGGACAGGACGATGAAGAAGTTCGGCTGGAATGAATCCCAGTTCACCTTGCGGATGCTCGCAATCTCGGCCTCGAACTCCTGGCCGGCGACGAAGAACCCGAGCCGGTCGCCGATCACGAGCCCGGCATTCATCGCCGACTCCTCCTCGATCGAGACGAGCGGCGGACCGTCATAGTCCTCCGGCCACCAGGTGCCTTCCAGCAGCTCGTTGCTGTCGCTCATCTGCGCCGTCCACGACAGGTTCGCCTCGCGGTTTGCAAGCCAGCGGCCGTCTTCGTTCGGGTACTCGCGATCCTTGACCGACTCACCGTTGATCATCGTCATGCGCGCCCGCACCAGCGGCGTGAACTCGGGCGTCGCGATGCCGTTGTCGGTAAACAGTTGTGCGACCGCGTCGCGTTCCTGCGGCTGGATGTTGATCAGGAAGTGATTGGGCGCGTCCTCGTCGAGCGTCTGCCGCCAGCCTTCCAGCAGGTCCGTGCGCACCAGCGTCAGCAGCAGCAGCACGGTAAGACCGAGGCCGAACGCGACAACCTGGATCGCGCTGTCGCGGCCACGGCGGGCAACGTTCGCCAGCCCGTAGCGCCAGGCGACGCCGACGCCGGAGCGAAAACGGCCCAGCATCGCGACCATGCCGCGACCGACAAGGTACAACGCGATCGCGATGACTATGATGCCGCCGATCAGGATCAGCAGCATCAGCGGGTCACCGACCGAGCGATACAGCAGCGCCGCGACGGCACCGAGCGACAGCCCGCCGACCAGCAGCCGCGACGGCGCCGGTGGCATTGCATCGTGCCGCAGCACGCGCAACGGCGGCGTGTTGCGCAACTGGATCAGCGACGGCAGCGCGAAGCCGAATAACAGCACCATGGCGCTGCCGGTCGCGAGAACGACCGGCATCATGCCCGGGCTTGGCAGGTCACCGGCCAGCAAGTCCGTCAGTATCCGTGACAGGATTTCCTCGGCGGCATAGCCCGCGACGCTGCCGGCGAGGACGCCAAGCACGCCGAGCAACAGCAGTTGCACGAGCGACACCGTGATAACGAAACGCTGGGTCGCGCCGAGGCTTTTCATCAGCGCGACCGTGTCCATGCGGCGCTGCGCGAAGCGCCGCGCAGACATCGCGACAGCGACGGCACTCAGCAACAGGCTGATGACCGCTGTCAGGCTGAGGAAACGCTGCGCGCGATCCGCCGCATTGAACGCGCGTTCGCCACTCTCCTCGGCCGTGCGCGTGCGGATCGATTCGGGCAACTGGTCTTCGACGGCATCGTAGAATGCCGCGACCTCGGCTTCGTCGCCGGCCAGCAGCAACGCGTAGCGCACGCGGCTGCCTTCGCCGATCAGGCCGCTCTGGCCGATGTCCGCCATGTTCATCAGCAACGTCGGTGCGAGCGATGCAAAACCGATCGACTGGTCAGGGCGATACGTCAGCACCGCCGCGACCCGCAATTCCAGTTCACCGACGCTGAGCATGTCTCCGACGTCGGCGCCGATACGCGCCAGCAACGCGCCATCAGCCCAGACTTCGCCCGGTGGCGGAATGCCGTCGGCCGGGTGCTGTTCGCCGAACACGCGGTCGGCAATCCGGACCGCGCCGCGCAGCGGGTATCCATCACTGACAACCAGGATCGTCGACAGTGCGTTCTCGTCGCCGGCGAACACGACGGACGGGAACGACATCGTCTCGGCCGTTGCCAGCTCGAATTCGGCGCCGAGGTCACGCCATTCCTGCGGTATCGGCTCCTGCGACCGCAGCCTGAGATCGGCCGCCAGCACCTCGTTCGCCTGGCGCGCGACCGCCTTGCTGATGCGATCCGTCAGGAATCCGACCGCGGTCAGCGCCGCCACTGCCAATGTTACGGCCGCCAGCAGCACGAGCACTTCGCCCGAGCGGAGTTCCCGCGCAAAACTGCGCAGCGCAAACGCGACTGGCTTCACGCGGCAGCTCCGGTCTCGGGTTCGAGGCGACCGGCGTCCAGCGCCAGCACGCGGTCGCAGCGCTCGGCGAGACCGTTGTCGTGAGTGACGAGTACGAGCGTCGTCGAGGAGCTCTGGTTCAGGTCGAACATCAGGTTCATGATGTTGGCGCCAGTGCGGCTGTCGAGGTTGCCGGTCGGCTCATCGGCGAACAGCACGGCCGGTTCGGTGGCAAACGCCCGCGCGATCGCGACGCGCTGCTTCTCGCCGCCCGAGAGCTGTGACGGGTAATGGCTCCAGCGATCGGCGAGGCCCACCTTGTCGATGATCTCCCGCGCCGCGCGCCGCGCTTCGGCGTGGCCCGCGAGTTCCAGTGGCAGCATGACGTTTTCGAGCGCGTTCAGCGACGGCACCAGGTGGAATGACTGGAAAACGAAGCCGACGCTCTCCGCACGCACCTCGGCACGGCCGTCCTCATCGAGCTTCGAGAGGTTGACCCCGTTCAGCTCGACATGCCCCCGCGTCGGCAGGTCGAGCCCGGCCAGCAGCGCCAGCAACGTCGACTTGCCGGCGCCGGACGGCCCGACCACGGCAACCGAGTCGCCGGCAAATATGCTGAAACTGACGTCCGAAAGAATGGTCAGACTCCCTTCCGGGCTGCTAACCTCCTTGCTGATGCCGTGTGCCGCGAGCACCGTTTTCCTGTCTACTGACTGATTCGACATGCGATCTCTTTTTTATCTGTTTCTGCTGTTACTAGGCACCGGCGTCCATGCGAGCGAGGCGCCAACGGTGCTGCTGTTTGGCGACAGCCTGAGTGCCGGGTACGGAGTTGACGTAGACCAATCCTGGGCGGCTTTGTTGCAGACGCGGCTGGAAGAGCAAGGGTACGAACATCGGGTGGTGAACGCCAGTATCAGTGGCGAGACGACGGCCGGCGGCGTGGCGCGCATCGAGACCGCGCTCGAGAAATTTTCGCCGGAGCTGATTATTCTCGAGCTCGGCGGCAACGACGGCTTGCGTGGCTTCCCGACCTCGGGGATCAAGGACAACCTCAGCCTTATCGTGCGCGCCGCCAAGTCCTCCGGCGCCGAAGTCGTCCTGCTTGGCATTCGTATCCCGACCAACTACGGTACGCGTTACACCGAGGCGTTCGACGACATCTACAGCCAGGTGGCCACCGAAGAAGATGTCCTGATGATCGAGTTTTTCATGGAGGGCATCGCGATGAACGACGAGTTGCTGCAGGAAGACCGCATCCACCCGAACGAGGCGGCGCAGCCTTTGTTACTCGATAATGCCTGGCCCATCATCAGCCAGGCACTGGAACCCTAGCAACCTGTCGAAGGAAGCATCTTGGAAAAAATCTGGCTCAAATCGTACCCGGCGGGCATGCCGGCCGAGGTACCGACACCACCCTATCGCTCGATTCGTGACCTGTGCGAGCACAGCTTCGCGAACTATGCAGACAACGCGGCCTATTCGAACATGGGCACGACACTCACGTATGCCGATCTCAACCGGCTCTCGATGCAGTTCGCCTGTTACCTGCAGGACAATCTCGGGCTGACCCGCGGCGAGCGGGTCGCGATCATGCTGCCGAATGTCCTGCAGTACCCGGTCGTCATGTGCGGCATCTTCCGCGCCGGTCTCGTCGTCGTGAATGTCAACCCGCTGTACACGGCCAGGGAACTGAAGCACCAGCTCAGGGACTCCGGCGCCCGGTGCATCGTCATTCTCGAGAATTTCGCGCATATCCTCGAAGAAGTGATCGCCGACACCAGGATCAAGCAGGTGGTCACGACCGGCATCGGCGACCTGCTGAAGTGGCCCAAAGGCATGTTGACGAACCTCCTGCTGCGTCACGTCAAGCGCTCGGTGCCGCGCTACTCGTTGCCCGGCAGCATCGGCCTGAAAAAAGCGCTGCGCGCGGGCGCGAACAAGTCGCTCGACATGGTCGAGCTCGGCTACGCCGACATCGCGTACCTGCAGTACACGGGCGGCACCACCGGCGTCTCGAAGGGTGCGATGCTCAGCCATCGCAACATGATCTTCAATGTGCAGCAGACGGTGACCTGGCAGGACGATGCGTACGACGAAGGCGAAGCGCCAGTCGCGATCACCGCCCTGCCGCTGTATCACATCTTTTCGCTCGAGGGGAACTGCCTCACGGTCATGTCGCAGGGCGGCGAGAACGTGCTGATCACGAACCCGCGCGACACCGAGGCCTTCGCAAAGGAAATGGCGCGCCACAAGTTCAACCTGTTCACCGGCGTGAACACGCTGTTTGCGTCGCTGCTGCAGACGCCGAGCTTCGACGACATCGATTTCAGCCACCTGCGCGTCTGCATCGGTGGCGGCATGGCCGTGCAGCCGGCGATCGCAAAAAAGTGGAAGGAAAAGACCGGTGTCACGATCCTGCAGGGCTACGGCCTGACCGAGACCTCGCCGGTGGCCGTCGTCTGCCGCCTCGACCAGGAAGAATTCACCGGCACCATCGGCCTGCCGGTGCCATCGACCGACGTCATGATCGCCGGCGATGACGGCAACCCGCTGCCGATCGGCGAGATCGGCGAGATCTGCATCAGGGGACCACAGGTCATGGAAGGCTACTGGCAGCGACCTGCCGAGACCGCCGAAGTCATGTTGCCCGGCGGCTGGCTGCGCAGTGGCGACGTCGGGCGCATGGACCAGGACGGCTACATCTACATCGAGGACCGCAAGAAAGACATGATCCTGGTGTCGGGCTTCAACGTCTATCCGAACGAAATCGAGAACGTCGTCGTCGAAATCGACGGCGTGCTCGAGGCCGCCGCCGTCGGCGTCCCGGACGAAAAGTCCGGAGAGGTCGTCAAGCTGTTCGTCGTGCGCGAGAACGACTCGGTCACGGAGCAACAGATCCTCGACTACTGCCACGAGAACCTGACCGGTTACAAGCGACCGAGAATAGTCGAGTTCCGCGACGAGTTACCGAAGACCAACGTCGGCAAGATCCTCAGGCGCGAGCTCCGCGACGAGAAGTAGGACATTGTCCCCGAATGGGGGCGGCAATGGCCGCGATCGTTCGGTCGTGCCATTTCCGGCCCGGCGACGGGGGAGCTCGTCCTGTCCACCCTCAATCGGAACCACCCCACGCACGGTGCAAGCCGCGACCACCCACCACGCTCAACGCCGTGCTTGCCGGCGAGTGGACGAGATGTTCCATGGCGAGACATAAAGCGAGCGCAGCGAGACAGTCCGCCATGGAATATGCATTGTCCCCGAATGGGGGTCGGCCGCTCGCCCGAACCTGGATGATACTCACGGTCGCGGCCAGGGGCCGCTCCTGCAAGACACGGACGGTCACGGCCAGCAGTTATCCTCGAATGGCGGACCGCTCCTATTGGTGGTACTGCGGGCTCAACTCGTGCACCGCGTCGACCAGCACCGCGAGATTGTCCGGATCGATGTCCGGCGTGATGCCGTGGCCGAGGTTGAACACGTGGCCCGGCCCCGTGCCGTAGCTCGCCAGCGTCTTCGCAACGCCTTCGCGAATGACCTCGGGGCTTTCGCGTAACGTCGCCGGGTCCAGGTTGCCCTGCAGGGCGACCTTGTCCTTGACGTATTCACGCGCGGTGGCGAGATCGGTCGTCCAGTCCACACCGAGCGCATCGCAATCGGTGTCGGCGAGATCGGCGAGCAGCTTGCCCGCGCCCTTGGTAAACAGGATCACGGGGATCCTGCGGCCGTCTTTTTCGCGCGTCAGGCCGTCGACGATCTTTTGCATGCTGGCCAGTGAGAAGCGCCGGAAGTCGTCTGGCTCGAGGGCCGCGCCCCAGGTGTCGAAAATCTGCACGGCCTGGGCGCCGGCATCGATCTGCGCGTTCAGGTACTCGGTCGTGGTCTTCGCGACCTTGTCCATCAGTTCGTCGAGAACTTCGGGGGCTTCTTTCGCGAGACCCTTGATCGTCGGGAACTCTCGGCTCGAGCCGCCCTCGACCATGTAGGTGCCACAGGTGAACGGGCTGCCGGCGAAGCCGATCAACGGAACCTTGCCATCCAGTTCGCGCCGGATCGTGCGCACGGCATCAAATACATAGCCGAGCGACTTTTCGACGTCCGGAACCTTGAGATCGCGAATCGCGCGTGCCGTTTGCACCGGGCGTTCGAACTTCGGTCCCTCGCCGCTGACGAAGTACAGGCCGAGCCCCATCGCGTCCGGCACCGTCAGGATATCCGAGAACAGGATAGCGGCGTCGAGTGCGTAGCGGCGCAGCGGTTGCATCGTGACTTCGCAGGCCAGTTCGGGGTTGCGGCACAGGCTCATGAAGTCGCCCGCCTGCTCGCGCGTCGCGCGATACTCGGGCAGGTAGCGGCCGGCCTGGCGCATGATCCAGAGCGGCGTACGCTCGACGGGCTGGCGCAACAGCGCGCGCAACAACAGGTCGTTCTTCAACTCGCTCATCTCAACTCACCTCGGCCGCAATCGATGCCTGGATGGCCTCGGCCGCTTCTCTCGGATTTTCGGCATCGCGGATCGGCCGGCCGACGACGATGTAGTCGCAGCCGTTCTGGAAGGCCGTTTTGACGGTCACGACGCGCTTTTGGTCGCCGACTGGCTGGTTGTCCACCGGGCGGATGCCGGGCGAGACGACCAGCAGTTTTTCGTCGACGAATTCACGCAGTTTCGGCACTTCGAGACCGGACGAAATCACACCGTCGCAGCCTGCCTCGAGACATTGCCTCGCACGCGACAACACCAGCTCATCCACGTCGCAGTCGAAGCCGAGGTCGTCGAGGTCACCGCGATCGAGGCTCGTCAGCACCGTGACGCCCAGCACCTTGAGTGTGTCACCCTTGTTCGCGGCGGCGGCTTCCATGATCGAGCGATTGCCGTGCACGGTCACGAACGTCGCGCCGCGGTCTTTCAGCGAACGGACCGCCGAGCCGACCGTGGCCGGGATGTCGAAGAATTTCAGGTCGCAGAATACTTTCTTGTCGCGTGCCAGCATCCAGTCGAGCAGTTCGAAGTAGCCACCGCTCATCATCAGCTCGAGCCCGATCTTGTAAAACGTGACGGCATCGCCGAGCTCGTCGGCGAGGTCCTTCGCGCGGCCGCAGGTCGGCACGTCCATCGCGAAGATCAGGCGTTCCCTGGCGGGTATATTTTTGTGCTTCAAGAGACTCCCTTCCTGGTTTGGCGCGCGCCAGCGCTGCGCATGATATCAGCCTCAAAGCGCCTCGTGGGCTGCAATCGCGTAGCGATCCGTCATGCCGGCAATGTAGTCGGCAATGACGCGCGCCCTGCCGTTATCGTCGAGCGCCCCGGCCCGGTTTGCGAATTCCTCGGGCATGCGCCGCACGTCGTCCGAGTAGGCCCGGAACAGGTCCCGGACGATCGTCTGGGCTTTCTGCGTCATCGCGAGTTTCTGCTCGTGGCTGTACAGGTGCTTGTGCAGGAAGCGCTTCAGCGACTGGTGTTGCGCGGCGATATCGTCGGACATCGCGATCAGCGGCCGGCCGGCGGCGCGCACGTCCTCGATCGATGCGGGCCGGCTCGCCTCTATGCGTCGCGTGGACTCCTCGACGAGGTCGTTGACGACGGTGCCGATCATGCGGCGGATGATCTCGTAAACCAGGCGGCGGTCCTCGAGCTCCGGGTAGCGCTCGTGCACGCGGTCGTACTGCATGCCGAACAACGATTGCTCCCGGAGTTGCGACAGGCTGAGGAGTCCCGCGCGAAGGCCATCGTCGACGTCGTGATTGTTGTAGGCGATCGCATCCGCGACGTCGGCAATCTGCGCTTCGAGGCCCGGTTGCGTGCGCTCGAGAAAGCGCTCACCTATGGCGCCGAGTTCGCGCGCATTGCGTGCCGAACAGTGCTTGAGGATGCCCTCGCGGGTTTCGAACATCAGGTTCAGGCCCGGGAAATCCGCGTACTTCGCTTCCAGTTCGTCGACGACGCGCAACGACTGCAGGTTGTGCTCGAAGCCGCCGAAGTCACGCATGCAATGATTGAGCTCGTCCTGCCCGGCATGGCCGAATGGCGTGTGGCCGAGGTCGTGTGCCAGGCAGATCGCCTCGGTCAGCGCCTCGTTGAGGCCGAGAGCGACCGCAACGCTGCGACCGATCTGCGACACCTCCAGCGAGTGAGTCAGGCGTGTGCGGTACAGGTCCCCCTCGTGGTTGACGAAGACCTGCGTCTTGTACATCAGCCGGCGGAACGCCGTCGAGTGAATGACGCGATCACGATCGCGCTGATATTCGCCGCGATGGGCGGACGGTTCCTCCGGGAATTGCCGGCCGCGGCTCGATGATTCGTGCGCGGCGTATGGCGCGAGCACTGCCGCCATCAGTCTCCGGCCCCGACCAGCACGCGCAGGCGCTGCTCGTCATACTCCGACGTGACGTAACTGTCGCCCAGCGAGCGCAGCAACACGAACCGCAACTTTTTCTGCTGCACCTTCTTGTCCATGCCCATGACCGCGAGCCACTGCTCCGGCGCGATTGCCGGCGGTGCGACCGGCAGGCCGGCTGCTGCAACGAGGTTTTCGAGGCGTGACAGCTGGTTACTCTCGAGGCCGCTCAGTCTTGCCGCCATCAGCATGCCGGCGGCCACGGCTTCGCCGTGCAGCCACTGCCCGTAACCCTCGTGCTGCTCGATGGCATGCCCGAAAGTGTGGCCGAAGTTCAGGATGGCACGACGACCCGACTCGCGCTCGTCCTCGGCAACGACGGCCGCCTTGATCGCACAGCAGCGCTCGATCGCGTGTGCCAGCGCCGCCGGCTCCCGCGCCAGCAAGGCCTGCATGTTGTCCTCCAGCCAGCCAAAGAATTCGACGTCACAAATCGCGGCGTGCTTGATCACCTCGGCGAGACCCGCGTGGAGTTCACGATCGGCTAGTGTCGCAAGCGTGTCCGTATCGATCAGGACCAGCCGCGGCTGGTAAAAAGCCCCGACCAGGTTCTTGCCACGGGGATGATTGACGCCGGTCTTGCCGCCGACCGATGAGTCCACCTGGGCCAGCAGCGTCGTCGGTACCTGGATGAAGTCGACGCCACGCATGTACGACGCTGCGGCGAATCCCGCGATATCGCCGACGACACCGCCGCCGAGCGCGATGACCGTCGTATCCCGGTTGGCACCGTTTTCCGCCAGTGCATCCAGTACCCGGGTGAACGTTTCGACGGTCTTGTAAACCTCGCCATCGGGCAGGCTTACGCTGGCGACATCATGACCACCGAGGGTGCCTGCCAGCGTGTCGAGGTACAGCGGCGCAACGGTCGTGTTGCTGACAACCAGGCATTGTTTGCCACGAACATGGCCGGACAGGTCGAATCCGCCACCCAGCAGCCCACGCCCGATGACGATCGGGTAACTCCGCTCGCCAAGCTCAACGGTCAGGGTAGTCGTCATGCGCCGTAGCTTACCTGACAGCAGAAGGGGGGACACCCTGGAAATACCCGCGGGGACACCCGTGAGGGTATCCCTGCCTGGTCACGGATCAGGACAGGTGTTCGATGATCTCGTTCGCTACCGCATGCACTTTGCGCCCGTCGGTCTCGATGACGACATCGGCAATTTCCCGGTACAACGGATCGCGCGTGCTCATCAACTCCTCGAGAATCGCGCGCGGGTCGCCGTTTTCCAGCAACGGCCGCTCACGTCCTTTCCGGGTGCGGGCGACCTGCTGGTCGACCGTCGTATGCAGGTAGACGACCAGTCCCCGGCCGCCGAGGGCGCTGCGATTTTCGGGCCGGACGACTGCGCCGCCGCCCGTTGCCAGGACGACGCCATCCATCTTCGTCAGGTCGTCGATAACCGCTGCTTCGCGCTTGCGAAATCCCTTCTCGCCCTCTTTCTCGAAGATGAACGGAATATCGACACCGGTACGGGCCTCGATCTCGTCATCACTATCGAGGAAGTTGAGGTGCAGCGACCGTGCGAGCTGCCGTCCGACTGCGGACTTGCCTGCTCCCATCGGTCCGACGAGAAATATGTTTTTTGGGTGTTTCATCTCTAAAGAGAAAGCCAACCCGAGGGTTGGCTTTCTTTATCTTCGTTGCGAGGCCTGCCTAGTAGATGCTTGAGCCTTCCTCCAGGATACGCGGCGTTACGAATATCAGCAGCTCCGCCTTGTTGTCGACACGCTGCTTGCTGCGGAACAGGGCTCCGGCAAACGGAATGTCACCAAGGAACGGGACCTTCTTGATCGTTTCGCGACGCTCGGTTTCGTAGATGCCACCGAGCACCACCGTCTGGCCATCGGCGACGAGCACCTGCGTCTCGACGTTGCGGGTGTCGATACTCGGTACCGTGCCACCCAGGCCGCCCGTCGAAATGGTCTCGCCGACGCTGTCCTTGTGTACCCTGAGGTCCATGATGATGTTGTTGTCCGGCGTGATCTGCGGCGTGACCGTCAGGCTCAGCACGGCTTTCTTGAACTGGATCGTCGTAGCGCCCGAGGAGGCCGACTGCTGGTACGGAATCTCGACACCCTGCTCGATCCTGGCTTCCTTCTGGTTCGCCGTGATGACGCGCGGTGTCGATACGATCTCGCCGCGGCCTTCGGCTTCCATCGCCGTCAGCTCGAGGTCGACCAGGTAATCCGACTCCAGTACTGCCAGTGCAAACCGGCCTGCCGGATCGGCAATCGGTACGTTGACGTTATAGCGATTGGCCAGCGTCGGCACCTGGACCGGGTAAATCGTGCCGTTCGCCGGGTCCGCGAGATTGGTCAACGCCGAGTTGATCATCGTGTCCGTACCCGCACCGCTACCGGAAATCGCTGTCAGGCCGTCAGTGCTGTTCTCGTTGAACGCGGTAACGCCGAGGCGGATACCGAGATCACGGCTGAAGTCGTCGTTGACGACGACGATGCGCGACTCGATCAGTACCTGCTTGATCGGGATGTCCAGGGCACGAACCATGCGCCGCACGTCCTGCAGACTCTCGGCCGTGTCCTGCACCAGCAGCGTGTTGGTACGATCGTCGACACCGACGCTGCCGCGGTCTGTCAGCATGGCCTTGCCACCGGTATTGCCGGTGATCAGCGCCGCAAGATCCGACGCCTTGGCATAGTTGACCTGCAGGAACTCGGAGTACAGCGGCTCGAGTTCGCTGATTGCGAGCTGCGCTTCGAGGTCAGCGGTCTCACGTGCTGCGATCTCTTCGGCCGGCGCAACCATGATGACATTGCCGTTCTGGCGCATGTCGAGTCCCTTCGTCGTCATGACGATATCGAGCGCCTGGTCCCACGGTACGTTGCGCAGACGCAGCGTCACGTTGCCCTGCACCGTGTCAGAGACGACGATGTTCTTGCCCGAGGTCTCCGCCAGCAACTGCAGCACGGCGCGGGTCTCGATGTCCTGGAAGTTCAGCGTCAGGCGCTGGCCTTCGTATTCCTTGGTCTCGGAGAACAGGTCGGATGTCGCTTCGCTGTCTTCCGGTTTCGGGTTGATTTCGATCGTGAATTCATTGTCCGTCTGGTAGGCAAGCTGCTCATACCGGCCATCAGCGGTTATCACGATGCGCGTATCCATGTTCGTGCGCAGCGTATCCACGGTCGTTACCGGCGTCGCGAAGTCCATGACATCGAGGCGACGCATCAACTCGGCCGGCAGGCTCGTGTCCTTGAATACCGCGACGACACGTCCGCCTTCCTGGCGAATGTCGACCGGCGTGGACGGGTCCGTCAGGTTGACGATGACGCGGCCACCGCCGTCACGGGTGCGGCGGAAATCAACACTGGAAATGGCACGATTGCCCGGAGCGGCATAGGAACGACTGGACGACGCGGCGGCGAACTGGGTGGTACCGGCGCTGTATTCGTCTCCATCACCCAGGGTGATGGTTACCGTGTTCCCGCTGCGGCGGGTTTCGTATACGACCATTTCCTCGAGGTTCAGCACGACTCGCGTACGCCCGTTGGCTTCGGCCGTCAGGACCGTGTCGAGCGGTCCGAGATTGACATCGCGACGGCGCGACGTCATGCCGATGGTGGTATCCGGCAGGTCGAGCGCGATGCGTGCAGGATTCTCGATCGTGAATGCCAGCGGCTCGGGAGCCGTGTCACTCATGACGAGCGTGAGCTCGACGCGCTGGCCGGGCAAACTCTGCACCTGAATGTCTTGCAGCCGGTTGCCTTCCTGAGCGCTAGCCGCAGCGCCCCAGAACAGCAGCAACGCTGCCTGTGCCATAGCGGCCAGCTTGAGTACCGCTGAGCGGTGTCCGACCGTCGGTTCAAATTTGAGCATCATTCCCATTACTCCCAGTTCCATTCAGGTGTCAGTCCGAGAGACCGACCGCGGCATCTCTTTCGATGTACCCGCCAATACCATCAGAAATTATTTCCACCAGTGTGATTTCAGATTCAGAAATATCCGTAATTCGTCCGTCGTTCTGGCCCATGTAGTTGCCGGGCACGACGCGGTGAATCAGGCCGTCTGACGTTTGCACGAGGCCGTACATCGTGTCACCGATATACAACGTGCCAACCATGCTCAATGTGTCGAGCGGGAAGCTTTCCAGGTACTCGCGGCTGCGGTCCATGTCGGGCCGTGTGCCGCTCGCGGCGTTGCCCGAGGCCTGTGGCGTATCCGGCCGAAATGGCGAGCGTATGCCTTCCTTGTCTGCGACGTAGGTGAACACCTCGTACGGTGTGATCTCCGGCAGTGGCTCGATGCGGCCGCCCGGACGCGCCTTGACCTCGTTGATGTACTGATCGAGCTCGTCCATATTGCCGCCGCACGCCGCAAGACCGACCACTGCCAGCACCACGATCAAGCCATATTTGAATGTCAGGGAAGCGCGCAACATCAGTTAGTCTCCTCATCGAGATAACGATAGGTTTTTGCGGTCACTTCCATACTCAGATCGTCGAAGCTGTTGCTGCTCTCCGGCGTAATGTTGATGTCATGCAACGTTACGATTCGAGGCAATGCCGCAATGCCACTGACGAAATTGCTGATCTCGTGGTAGCCGCCGGTAAGACGAATCTTGATCGGCTTTTCGGCGTAGAAGTCTCGCGGAATTTCCGCCTGCGGTACGAACAGCTTTTCCTGCAGGCCGGCGGCGAGTCCCGTCTGTGAAATATCGACGATCAGGCTCGGGATTTCCGTCTCGCCCGGCAGCTGCCTGAGCATCGTGCCGAACGACTGTTCAATCTGCGCCAGCTGAGCCTTGTAGGCATCGTAGTTGGCAGCCTTGCGCTGTTTGTTCTCGAAAGTCAGGCGCAACTGCTGTTCTTCATCCTGGATGCGCTGCAATTGCGGCGCCTTGTCCTGGACGATGAACCAGTAGATACCGAGACCCAGGACGACGACAAACACGATGACGATCACGGCGGCGCGAAAGATCAGCGGCCAGCGACCGACGTCATTGACGTCCAGGCTCTGGAGTTCTTCAACAAGGTTCATTCGCCATCCTCCTCGAAATCTTCGTCACTCGAGCGAACCTGCTTGATGTAGACGACGAACTGCGACTGGCGTGAATTGCCCGCCTGTGTCGTTTCCACCCGCTCGACCTCCGGGTCGGTCAGCCAGCTGGACGCATCGACCTGCCGCATCAGCGCCGACACGCGCGTACTGGATTGAGCGACGCCGCGAATTTCGACGCGTGAACCGGTTTGCTTCATGCCTGTCAGGTAAACGCCTTCCGGCAACTGCCGCGCCAGCTCATCGAACAGGTGCACGATTTCGGGGCGGCTCTTCTGTAATTGTTCGATGATCTCCATGCGGGCGAGCAGGCGTTCCTTCTGCCGCTCGAGGCCGTCAATTTCCTCGATGCTCTTTTGCAGTTCCGCGATTTCAGTCGTGAGGCGCTCGTTGCGCTCCACCTGGTTCGAGATCATCTGCGAGTAGGCGAAAATCGTGGCGATCACGACGGCGACCGCCGCAACGACCGAGCCAGCCATCGCGACACCGAAGTCTCGTTGTCGCTTCTTGCGCTCCGCTTCGCGCCAGGGGAGTAGATTAATATTTGGCATATTAGTCGAAGCTCCTCAGTGCAAGGCCGCAGGCTGTAAGAAGTGCTGTCGCATCTTTATGCACGCCCTGTGATTTGGCTTTTGATGAAATTTTCATTTGGCCGAGCGGATCGCCGACTTCGGTCGGGATACCGACGCGGCTCGATATGACATCCGCGATGCCCGGGATATTGGCGCAGCCGCCGCACACAAGAATCATGTCCGGTTGCTCGCGTCCGCCGCCCGAGGCCAGGTAGAACTGCAACGAGCGACTGACCTGCTGCGTCATGTCGTCGATGAAAGGTTCCAGGACTTCCGGCTGGTAGTTACTCGGCAGGCCGCCCTGTTTCTTGGCGCGGCCGGCGTCCTCCATCGACAGCCCGTAGGTCCGCATGATTTCCTCGGTCAGCTGCTGGCCGCCGAAGTTGAAGTCACGCGTGTAAATGACCTTCAGGTCGTGCAGGACACTGAACGTCGTGCTGCTCGCGCCGATGTCGACAACGGCAACCGACTGTCCCATGCCACCGTCGGGAATCTGGTGACTGAGGAGCCTGCAGGCATTTTCCAGCGCGAACGCCTCGACGTCGACGATCTGCGTCGTCAGCCCTGCGGCTGCAACCGCAGCGGAGCGCTGGTCGACATTCTCGGTGCGCGTCGCAACCAGCAACACGTCCAGCAGCTCGGGATCCTTCTCGTTGGGACCGATCACTTCGAAGTCGAAGCTGACCTCTTCCATCGGGAACGGTATGTACTGGTCCGCCTGGATTTCGACCTGCCCTTCGAGGTCTCTTTCAGACAGGCTCGACGGCATCTGGATGACTTTCGTAATGGCCGCATCACCACTGATTGCGACCGCTACATCGGTTGCCTTGGCCCCGGCACGTTTCACGGCGCGACGAATCGCCTCGCCGACAGCTTTCGCATCGACAATGGCTTTTTCGCTCACCGAACTCGGGGGCGTTGGCTCCGCCGCATAGGACTCGACGCGATAGCGCTTCCCGCTTTGCGAAAGCTCGATCAACTTGACCGACGAGGTCGTGATATCGAGGCCCAGCAATGGCTGTGTTTTTTTGCCAAAAAGCACGTTTTTTTCCTTCTAAGTCGGTAAGTTGCGAGTCAAACGTAGGTTGGACCTGAACAGTTCGATTTAACTATATATCAATAAAATGTTAAATAAAACGTGACATTGTTCACGAACCAACAAACCTTATGGTAATGCCGGGCCCGGGTCGTATTCCGTGAACCAGTTAGTGACTCGGGACTTGTGCCGTTATTGCAGCATTCAGCCAAGCGCGTCTATCATCAGCCGCCCAAGACCAGCACACAGGGCGCATTGCCCCAGGAACGCCACATTTCCGGCACGGACCACCCACTAAAGTCTCTCTTTAATAGAGGCTTAACCGCGCGCAACTAATTCGGCCCGAATTGCCGGAAACGCCAGCGACTATGCATAAATCACCGAATTCTCACAATAAACTGCGTCACACGCGCAAGCGTCGACTGCTTCGGGCGGCGCTGTTGCTCGCCGGCGGCGCCATGCTCGGCGGGATCGGCACGGCGGCCGGCATCATCGGCGCCTATTATTTTGTCGAGCCCGGTTTGCCCAAAGCCGAGACGATTCGCGACATTCCGCTGCAGATTCCGCTCAGAATCTTCAGCCGCGACGGCTACCTGATTTCCGAGATCGGCGAGCGGCGACGCATTCTCATAGAGTTCGACGACCTGCCGCCCCACGTCGTGCAGGCCTTCATCGCCGCCGAAGACCGGCGCTTTTTCGAGCATCCTGGCATCGACTACCAGGGCATCCTGCGCGCTTTTGTCCGGCTGCTGGGCAGCGGCGAGATCAGCGGCGGCGGCAGCACGCTGACGCAGCAGCTCGCCCGCGACTACTTCCTGACGCGCGAGCAGCTTTTTACCCGCAAACTGCGCGAGGCATTCCTGGCCTACAAGATCGAGCAGGAGTTCACGAAGGAACAGATCATGGCGCTGTTCCTGAACAAGATGTTCTTCGGGCAGCGCGCTTATGGCGTCGCCGCGGCGGCGCAGGTCTACTTCAACAAGGACCTTGCGGAGATCAACGCGGCCGAAGCCGCGACGCTGGCCGGCGTGTTGCCCGCCCCGTCGCGCTACAACCCGGTATACAGCGCACGCAACGCGCGCATGCGCCGTGGCTACGTGCTGACCCGCATGCATGACCTCGGCTTCATCGACGACGCCACATACGAGGAATCGATGGAGTACCCGATGGAGTCGTTCCTGTATGGCGCCGCGGTCGAGCTGAACGCACCCTACGTTGCCGAGATGGTCCGCAGCGAGATGCTGAAGCGCTACGGAGAGGACACCTACTCGGCGGGCTACCAGGTCGTCACGACGCTGGATTCGCGGTTACAGAAGGCTGCCAACTACGCGCTGCGCAACGGCCTGCTCGCCTTCACCCGGCGGCGTGGATACCGCGGCCCGGTCACTCACCTCGAGCTGGACGAGGCAACGCTTGCGCAGCCGTTCCTCGACTGGCCACTGCCGATTCGCGAGGCGCTCGAGCAGTACGCGCCGGGCGGCCTGTCGATGGCGATCGTCCGTAGCCTCGCCGATAACAACAGCGCACGCATCGTGTTCCGTGACGGTGGCGAGGCCACGCTGCCTTGGAGCGGCATCAACTGGGCCAAGCCGTATATCGACGATGCCACCACCGGGCCCGCCCCGGAGTCGGTCGCCGACGTGCTTGCCGTCGGTGACGTCATTTATGTGATGCCCACGACGAACAAGAGCTGGGCACTCGCGCAGGAGCCCAAAGCGCAGGGCGCCGTGGTCTCGATGGATCCCGGCGACGGTGCGATCGGGGCGCTGACCGGCGGTTTCGACTTCACGACCAGCAAGTTCAACCGGGCGCGCCAGGCATTCCGGCAACCGGGTTCGTCGTTCAAGCCATTCATCTATTCGGCCGCGCTGGAATACGGCAGCACGCCGGCGACCGTGGTCCTCGATGCGCCGGTCGTCATCAATTCGTCGGAGCTCGAGGCGGTGTGGCGGCCCCTCAACTACAGCGGTCGCTTCTACGGCCCGACGCGCATGCGCGAGGCACTGGTGCGCTCGATGAACCTGGTATCGGTGCGCCTGCTGTTGTTCGAGACCGGCGTCGGCAACGCCATCAGGCACATCGCCAAGTTCGGCTTCGGTGATGCCGCGCTGCCACATAACGGCTCCCTGGCGCTGG
>Ga0210130_1000021_pt1 | contig 24103 bp, 26 predicted proteins | sample White_ThreeSqC_D_2_FD_185591 | JGI IMG/M metagenome (GOLD analysis project Ga0210130, IMG submission 185591) | Wetland microbial communities from the San Francisco Bay, California, USA, that impact long-term carbon sequestration -... | ecosystem: Environmental > Aquatic > Marine > Wetlands ...
AGAGCGATCTCGTAAAGCTTCGCTCTGAGGCCATTCTTCTTGTCACTTCGGGAAAGATCCCGAGCGGCGCCCCCGATGATCCGCCTGACTTCGCCAAGCTGGTCGCCGACCCTGCCATGATCGGGATCCTGAGGCGCCGGTGGCATGAGGCTCAAATCTGCCGGGACTCTCAGGCTCCCCTCTCCTCGATCGTGATGATGGGCTCCTTGCTTGAAGCGCGGCTTCTGGCTCGGGCGAATCGCCTTGATGATAAGTCGGCACTTTTCTCTGCGGAGTCAACGCCAGTCGACTCGAAGACCAACAAGGCGCTCAGTTTGCAGCAGTGGACACTTCGGCACTATATCGACGTAGCGCATGATCTTGGCTGGATCGGCCGGTCGGCGAAAGACGTGACGGTGATCTGCCGCAGGATGGGCGGAGCGTTCGGCGGCAAGGAGAGCCAGGCGGCCCTGATTGCCTGCATCGCAGCGCTGTGCGCGGACAAGACGGGCAGGCCCTGCAAGCTCAGGCTGGATCGGGACGACGACATGATCATGACCGGCAAGCGTCACGACTTTGTCATCGATTACGACGTCGGCTTTGACGATACGGGTCGCATCCTCGGCGTCGATTTTGAATTCGCGTCGCGCTGCGGCATGTCGGCCGACCTGTCAGGGCCGGTCAACGACCGCGCGATGTTCCATTGTGACAATGCCTACTTTCTCGAAAACGTGCGCATTCTGTCGCACCGCTGCAAGACCAACACGGTCTCCAACACGGCATTCCGCGGCTTCGGCGGACCACAGGGCATGTTCGCCATCGAATACGTTATTGACGATATTGCCCGCGCGCTCGACCTGGACCCGCTCGCGGTACGCCGCCGTAATTTCTACGGCAAGACCGACCGCAACGTGACGCACTATCACCAGGTCGTCGAGGACAACATCATCGACGAAATGTTCGACAAGCTCGTCAGTGACAGCGATTACGAGCAACGCCGCGCCGGGATCCGGCAGTTCAACGCGTCGAGCGCGGTGCTGAAGCGCGGCATCGCGATCACGCCAGTCAAGTTCGGCATCTCGTTTACGTCCACGCTGTTGAACCAGGCCGGTGCGCTCGTGCATGTCTACAAGGACGGTACCGTGCAGCTCAATCACGGCGGTACCGAGATGGGCCAGGGCCTCTATATCAAGGTGGCCCAGGTCGTTGCGGACGAGCTGGGCCTGGACGTCGACCGCATCCGGATCATGGCGGCCGATACCAGCAAGGTGCCCAACGCCTCGGCGACGGCCGCGTCCAGCGGCTCCGACATGAACGGCAAGGCGGCGCAGAAAGCGGCGGCCAAGATCCGCGCGCGGCTTACCGCATTCGCGGCCCGGCATTTTGCAGTATCCGAAGCGGAGGTCGTGTTCCGGGACAATGCCGTGCACGCGGGTGAGCACACGGTGCCGTTCGCAACGCTGGTGAGAAAGGCATGGGCAGAACGCATTTCGCTGTCGGCTACCGGTTACTACCGCACGCCGAAGATCAATTACGACCGCAGCACCTTCAGCGGCCGACCGTTTTTCTACTTTGCCTATGGCGCTGCCGTGACCGAAGTCATCGTGGACACGTTGACCGGCGAGAACCGCATACTGCGTGCCGATATCCTGCATGACTGCGGTGATTCGCTGAACCCCGCCGTCGACCTCGGGCAGGTCGAAGGCGGATACGTCCAGGGCGCAGGCTGGCTCACGACCGAGGAACTGTGGTGGAACGCCAGCGGCGACCTCGGTACGCACGCTCCGTCGACCTACAAGATTCCGACCTGTTCCGACCTCGCGCCGGATTTCCGTGTCGAATTGCTGCAGAACAAGGCCAATCCGGAAGCGACGATCTTCCGCTCGAAGGCCGTCGGCGAGCCGCCGCTGATGTCGGCGCTGTCGGTGTTTTTCGCATTGCGCGATGCGCTTGCGGATGATGCGGCGCGTCCGCCGGAGCTTGCCGCGCCGGCAACACCGGAATCGATTCTGCGGGCAATCGCGGCGGGCCGTTCATGAACGAGTGGATTACCGAGCTTGCCGATATCAGTGCAGCCGGCGAGCCGGCCGTGCTCGTCACCGTTGCCGGCATCCGGGGATCGGCGCCGCGGGAGATCGGCGCGAAGATGATCGTCACGGCGACCGAGACGATCGGCACGATCGGTGGCGGGCAGCTCGAATACCAGAGCACGCGCGTGGCTGTCGGGATGCTCGAAGAAGAACAACTGGCGCTGCGCAGCTTTCCGCTCGGCTCGTCAATGGGCCAGTGTTGTGGCGGCGTCGTCGAAATCCTGTTCGAGCCGGTGCAGAGCAGCATGCCAGCGTGGCTTCGGGATCTCGTCGCGCTGCATGGACAGCGCGAACCGGCGGTTATCGCGACGCGCATATCCCGGTCGGCACCGCAGAAATTCGTCGTCACGGCCGACGGCGTTTACGGCAGCGATGACAACGACGTCGACGCGCGGCTGCTGGCAACTGCACGCGAGGTGCTCGCTGACAAAGGTAGCGCTTGCCGCAACGTGCAGGAGTTCTATGAACCGGTCGTCGCGCCGGACCTCGATATCGCCGTGTTCGGCGCCGGCCATGTGGGCACCGCGGTCGTCGATGCGCTGTCAGTACTCGACTGCAACATCCGCTGGGTCGACAGTCGCCGCAACATCTTTCGCCAGGTACCGCCTAACGTGCGCGCGGTCGAGACTGCGGAGCCGGCACTCGAGGTCGCGGCAATGCCTCCCGGCAGCTTCTACCTCGTGATGACGCACAGCCATGCGCTCGATTTCGACATCTGTGATCGCATCCTGCGCCGCAACGATGCGCGCTACTGCGGGCTGATCGGCTCGGTATCGAAGCGCCGTCGCTTCGAGAAACGTTTCCGCCAGCAGGGCATGCCGGAAGACCTTCTCGGCGGACTGGTGTGCCCGATTGGTGTAGAGGGTATCAGCGGCAAGAAGCCCCGCGAGATCGCGGTCTCGGTGGCGGCCGAAGTGCTGCGGGTACGCGAGCGCAAGGTCCTGGCTGCGACCGGCGACTATCCCGACAACGTCCACCCGTTGAGGCGCTAGCATGGAAGCCTATATCGTCGATTGGTTGAACCTGCTGGTGCGCTGGATGCACATGATTACCGGCATCGCATGGATCGGCGCTTCGTTCTATTTCATCTGGCTCGACGACCACCTGCTGCCGCCGCGGGACGCCGCGGACGATGCCAAAGGCGTCGGCGGCGAAGTGTGGTCCGTACATGGCGGCGGTTTCTACCACGCACAAAAGTACCGGGTCGCGCCGCCGGCAATCCCCTCGCCGTTGCACTGGTTCAAGTGGGAGGCCTATACGACTTGGATGTCCGGCATGTTCCTGCTGGTGCTGATGTACTGGTACGGTGCCGAGGTCTACCTGATCGATCCCACCGTCGCCGAACTGACGGCCTGGCAGGCGATAGCGATCGGGGCTGCTTACATCGTCGGTGGCTGGTTCGTTTACGACCTGCTGTGCAAGTCGCCGCTTGCCAGCGACACCCGTGTGTTTTCAGCGATTCTGCTGGTGCTCTGCGGCGTGCTCGCTTACAGCCTTTGCGCGCTGTTCGGGGGACGCGGCGCCTACATTCATTTCGGCGCAGTGCTCGGCACGATCATGGTTGCGAATGTGTTTTTCGTGATCATTCCTGGGCAGAAACGCATGGTGGCCGCGGCAGAGCAGGGGGTGGCGCCGGATCCGGCCGACGGCATCCGCGCAAAGCAACGCTCGGTTCACAACACCTATTTCACGCTGCCTGTGCTGTTCGTCATGACCAGCAACCACTATGGCATGGCATTCGGGCACGAGTACAACTGGCTGATCCTGATCGGCATTGCGCTCGCGGGCGCGCTGATTCGCGTGTATTTCGTCGCGCGCCACAAGGGAGGCGCATCGCCGTTGCCGATAGTCATCGCCGTCCTGCTGTTGCTCGCGATCGCGGTTGCCATCGCGCCGCGAGCGCCGGCGGCATCAGGCTCCGCGGTGAGTTTCGGCGAGGTTCGCGACGTGATCCACGCGCGCTGCACCGGTTGCCATTCGGCGGCGCCCACGCATCCGGCTTTCCCGGTGGCGCCGCTGGGCGTCGTACTCGATACGGACGCAGAGATTAAGGCGGCGGCGCCGCGCATCTACCAGCAGACGGTGGTGACCCGTGTCATGCCGATCGGCAACCTGACCGCGATGACCGATGCTGAACGGCAGGTTATCGGCAAGTGGTACAGCGGGCTGCAGGAGCAATAGATGGCGAACGAAGAATACCCGAGAGACCTCCGCGGCTACGGTCGTGAGCCGCCGGCCGCGAACTGGCCGGGAGGCGCGCGTATCGCGGTGCAGTTCGTCGTCAACTACGAGGAGGGCGGCGAGAATTGCGTGCTGCATGGCGACGCTGCGTCAGAAGCGTTCCTGTCGGAGATCGTGGGTGCGCAGCCGATAGCAGGACAGCGCCACATGAACATGGAATCGTTGTACGAGTACGGCGCGCGTGCCGGCTTCTGGCGGCTACACCGCCTGTTCACCGAACGCGACCTGCCTGCCACGGTGTTCGGCGTCGCGATGGCGCTGGAGCGCAACCCGGACGTGGTCGCGGCGATGCAGGCAGCCGGCTGGGAAATCGCGAGCCACGGTTACCGGTGGATCGACTACCAGCACGTGGACGAAGTGACCGAGCGCAGCCATTTCCACGCGGCGCTCAGGATTCACGAGCGAGTCACGGGCGCGCGTCCCGCTGGCTGGTACCTCGGCCGCTGCAGCCCGAACAGCCACCGCATCGCCGCGGAAGAGGGCGAGTTTGCCTATAACGCCGACACCTACGCAGACGATCTGCCCTACTGGGACTGCACTTTCGACACGCCGCAGTTGATGGTGCCGTACACGCTCGACGCCAACGACATGCGATTCGCCACCGCGCAGGGCTTCAATTCGGGGCAGCAGTTTTACGATTACCTGAAGGACACATTCGACGTGCTCCGTGCCGAAGGAGGGCGCATGATGTCGGTGGGCCTGCATTGCCGACTCGCCGGTCGCCCCGGTCGCGCGGCGGCGCTGGCACGGTTCATGGACTACGCGGCGTCACACGACGATGCGTGGATTGCGACGCGCCTCGATATCGCAACACACTGGCGCAAGCATCATCCGCCGGGAGAAAGCTGATCGACACGCACGATTTCATAGCGCGCTTTGCGGGCATCTACGAGCATTCGCCCTGGGTGGCGGAACGCGTTGCGCCGCTTGCCGAAAACCTTGACGACACGCAGCAGCTGGCGGCGCTGATGGCGGATTGTGTCGATAACGCGGACCCCGAGCGGCAACTCGAGCTGATTCGCGCGCACCCGGACCTGGCCGGCAAGGCACAACTGGCTGGCGAACTGACGGCGGCGTCGTCCGAGGAACAGGTGAGCGCAGGCCTCGACCAGTGTTCGCCGGCTGAGTACGAGCGCTTTCAGGCGCTGAACACGGCTTACCGTGACAAGTTCGGCTTTCCATTCGTGCTGGCAGTTCGCGGCCGCAGCCGCGCCGAGATACTCGACGCTTTCGAAGCGCGGCTCGGCAACGACTACGATGTCGAGTTCGAGACGGCGCTGGCCGAAATTCACAAGATCGCGAGGTTACGCCTCGAGGCGATGAAGGCCGAGACATGACAGAGCCATTCAAACGCTGGATCCGCCTGGAGCGCCCGAGACTCGGGACGCGCGTCGTGTATGCGACCGATGAGTTTTTCGGCGCCAAGGAGCGCCTGATCGACTCCGCGGACCCGGTATTCATCGATGACAAGTACGACGATCACGGCAAATGGATGGACGGCTGGGAAAGCCGTCGCCGCCGGGAACCCGGGCATGATTACTGTGTGATTCGGCTCGGTGTACCGGGCGTCATCCATGGTTTCGATATCGATACGAGCTTCTTTACCGGCAATTATCCGCCGGAAGCGTCGATCGAAGCGTGTTCGAGCGATGCCGAGGTACCCGGGGACGGCTGGGTAGAACTGCTGCCGAAGACCGCGTTGTCGGGTAATGCGCACCACCGTCTCGATGTCAGCGACGAGCGCGTCTGGACGCACGTGCGCATGCACATCTATCCCGATGGCGGCGTTGCGAGGCTCAGGATTTTTGGCGAGGTAAAGGCGGATTTCTCAGGTATAGACGGCTACGTGGACCTGGTAGCCGTCGAGCACGGCGGCCGGGCGATCGATTGCAGCGACGAGCACTACGGCAGCATCCACAACCTGACGGCGCCCGGGCGTGGCGTCAACATGGGCGATGGCTGGGAGACGGCGCGCCGCCGCGGGCCCGGCAACGACTGGGTGATACTCGCGCTCGGCCAGCCGGGTGTCATCGAACGCGCCGAGATCGACACGGCGCACTTCAAGGGCAATTACCCGGACCGCGTATCACTGGAGGGCGCGATGTTTGCAAGCGATGCGGAAGCGAGCAACGACTCGCCGTTGTGGCGGACGTTGCTGCCCGAAATGAAACTGAAGATGGACCAGCAGCATTATTTCGATGATGCGCTGGAGGATATCGGCAAGGTTTCTCACGTACGCATGTCGATCTACCCGGACGGCGGCATCAGCCGCCTGCGTCTGTTCGGACAGGTGCACGGCAAGTCATGACGCTTTCGCTACGACCGGAACCGCTGACGAGCGAGCGCTTCGCTCCCTACGGCGATGTCATCGAAAGCGTGCCGGATAAAGTCGCCGCCATGAACGAAGCGCGCTTCCAGCGTTTCGACGATCTGTGCAACATCGATATCGCGAGCGGCGGTCGTGTTGCCGTCAGTATCGCGCGGTGCCGCGCGCCGACACGCTTGCCGCTGCGCCTCGACATGGTTGAGCGACATCCTCTGGGCAGCCAGGCATTCGTGCCGCTCACCCCGTGTCGCATGGTGGTCGTCGTTGCACCCCCGGGGGAGAGCGTCGCGGCCGAGGACCTGCGGGCATTCGTCAGCAACGGCCGACAGGGCATCAATTACCATCGCGGTACCTGGCACATGCCGCTGATCGCGTTCGATGCCGGCCAGGAATTCCTGATCGTGGATCGCGGCGGCGATGAACCCAACTGCGAGCAGCACACGCTCGAGACAGCCGTGATGCTGGAGGCTCCCTGAGCACCATGCAGGCCTTGCGCGCTTCGCTGCTGCATTGCCTTGCCGATCCCGGTGAGCATTCAAGCCCGGCGGCTTTCGAGTACTTCGACGATGGCATGCTGCTCTGGGATGCGGGCCATATCGTCTCGGCAGGCAATGCCGCCGAACTCGAGGGCACCCTGCCTGCGGACACCGAGGTCGCGGATTTCAGCGGCAAGCTCGTCGTACCCGGCTTCATTGACTGCCACGTACACTTTCCGCAACTCGACATCATCGGCGCCTACGGCGAACAACTGCTCGACTGGCTGAATCGCTATGCGTACCCGGCCGAGGAAAGATTCGCCGATCCGGATCACGCCCGGGAGGTCGCGGTTGCATTTGTCGACGAGCTGTTGCGCAACGGCACGACCACGGCACTGGTGTTCGGCACGGTGCACCCGCATTCCGCCGACGCGATCTTCGAGGCGGCCCGGGCTCGTGGCATGCGCCTCGTTGCCGGCAAGGTCATGATGGATTGCAACTGCCCGGAGTCACTGCGTGACACGCCGACAACGGCCTACGCGGACAGCCTGGACCTGATCGAGCGCTGGCATGGTAAAGACAGGCTGGGCTATGCGATCACGCCGCGCTTCGCGCTGACGTCATCGGAAGAACAGCTTGCCGTGGCCGGCCGCCTGGCACGCGAGTTCCCGGATGTCTGGGTGCACACGCACCTCGCCGAGAACCGGGAGGAAGTCGAGCAGATCGCAAAGCGGTTTCCCGAGAGCAGCAGCTATCTCGACGTCTACGACAAACACGACCTGTTGCGGGAACGCTCCGTGTTTGCGCATTGCCTTTATATGGACGACGCCGACCGCGACAACATGGCCGCCAAAGGTGGCGCCGCCGCATTCTGCCCGACGTCGAACCTGTTCCTCGGCAGCGGGCTGTTCGACCTGCAGGCCACCCGCGCAGCGGGCATTCGTTGCGGTCTCGGCACCGATGTCGGTGGGGGCACCAGCCTGTCGCTGCTGCGTACCGCGAGCGAGGCTTACAAGGTATTGCACCTGCAGGAACATCCACTGCCGGCGACGCGCGCACTGTATCTCGCAACGCTCGGCGCAGCTGAAGCCCTGTACCTGGATGAGCACATCGGCAATTTTCTGCCCGGCAAGGAGGCCGATTTCGCAGTCCTGGATTTCTCGGGCTCGCCGCTAACCGCGAGGCGCACGGCGGCCGCAACCAGTATCGAGGAAAAACTGTTTGCGTTGATGACGCTCGCGGATGACCGCAATGTGGCCGCGACTTACGTCAACGGCAGGCACCAGGCGGTCAGCTAGGTCGCAGGAATTGCCGCACGGCCAGGGCCGCGATACCGAAACACAGCAAGGCGCCGCCGCCAAACAGGCAACGACCGATCGCTTCGTTGCTCGCCTGTGACAGCAACGGAATGCCGCCGGAAATCGAGCCGGGCGGCGACGCGATCGCCACCCAGCCACCGACCAGGCCGAAACAGACGCACATCAATGCGGCCCCGAGCGACGTGACGCGCGCCTTCGGGCCCGCCAGTGCCATCGCGCCACCGAGTACGAAAACGAGGCCGCTGAGAAAAAGCACCCACGTCGGGGCGTGCACGTCCTCCGGCGGTACCGGCAGGGCCCCGATTGCGACGGCCATTATCAGCAGGCCTGCCGTGATACAGACAGCGCCAATGATCCAGTGACCTCTGGTCGTTTGCACTGCGGCTCTCCCGTTTCTGTGGCTTTTCTACAACAAGATTCTGCGGAAACTGCGGACTGCTTCGCATATCTCTGTGTCGATATGCTCACAATCAGCACATTACCCAAACAAAACGGAGAAAACCGTGAACCAGATTACGAAGATTTCGCGCACCGCATTCAGGACACTGCTGGCGGCGGCGCTCATGCTACCGGTCGCCGCGATGGCGGACAGTGGTTTCTATGTTGGCGGAAGTATCGGTAATTCGACGGTCGAGTTGGACACGGCCGACATCGGTATTCCGACGGTGCCGACTTCATATGACGAGAACGACAGTGGCTACAAGCTGTTTGCCGGCTATCGTTTCGACCTGCCTGTCGTCGAATTCGGCATCGAAGCCGGCTATGTCGATTTCGGCAAACCGGACTTCGATATTCTCGGTGACCCGGCATCGATCGAAGCCGACGGCTTCAATGTCTGGGGTATCGCCGGCGTGGGTCTCGGCCCGCTGGACCTGTATGGCAAGATCGGTTATCTCTTCTGGGACGCCGAGGCGGTGTACCAGGGCCTGAGCTCCGGTGATGACGATTCGGATCTTGGTTACGGCGTGGGTCTCGCCTTCTGGCTCGGCCCGGTACAGTTCCGTGGCGAATTCGAAGCGTACGACCTGGACGAAGTGGATCTCTCGATGTTGTCGGTCGGCGTCGCCTACCAGTTCAATTGATGCAGGACGGGACCACCGGTCCCGTCGCAAATGACAGCGGGCCAGTGCGGCAGTGTCGCACTGGCCCGTTTCTTATTGGTCGCCTTGCGTTATCGTCGTCGCGAGGTGCGACGGCGCCTTCATCGAGTTGGTGATCAGGCAGTACTTCTCCGCTTTCTCGAGTAATTGCTCCGCCTTTGTCTCGTCTGTGTCCGCCGGAATGCTGAGTTTCGCGGTCACGTCGAAGGCGGTGAACTGGGTGATCTTGTCGACTTTCTCGAGCCTGCCGACGACATCGCAAGTGAGTGTTTCCCACTCGAGGCGCGCGGCCCGGGCTATCGCCCGGAAGGACAGGATGAAACAGCTGGCGACGCTGGCGACCAGCATGGTTTCCGGCGACCAGCGGTCGCCCGGCCCGCCGAATTCGGCGGGGCCCGCGGCCTCGATGTCCTCCAGGCCGGGGCTCGATACTGCCAGGTTGTCTGCGCCCCGGGCGTTCGCCGAGGCGGCGTAAAGATGTGGAAAATCCTGCATCGTCTGTGCCTTCAGTGAATCGATGTAAGTATTGTCACGACTAGCTTGCCGCATTGCCATGGCTGGATAGTCGTGGATAACCGAGACAGGTGCAGCGATGCGCGACATTCCCATCAGCAGGATCATGACCCCCGATCCGGCGACGGTGACGCCGCAGAGTACGGCTGCGGAGGCCCGGCGGCTACTCGACAGCAACGTCATTCACCACCTGCCTGTCATCGAGGGCGGCCGGCTCGTGGGCATCGTGTCGTCGTCCGACCTGTTGAAGCTCTATCTCCTGGACGATCACCTCGCACTTTACTCACGCGCGACTGTGGACCAGATCATGGAAACCAACGTCGTTGTGCTGCAAGAGGATGCGACGCTCCGCGACGCCGCGGAAAAACTGTCAATGGGTCACTTTCACTCGCTGCCGGTCGTGACGCGGCGCCGCAGCCTGGTTGGCATCATAACAACGAGCGACCTGATCGGTGCGCTGCTGGACAACCTGCCGGACACCTAGTCGGCGCCGGGCGAACCGGCACGGGTCAGCGCACCAGTATCGCGCGGAAATCGTTGACGTTTGTGAGGGTGGGCCCCGTCATCACGAGGTCGCCGGTTTGCGCGAAGAAACTGAAGCTGTCGTTGTCGCGCTGTATCGCCGACGGGTCCAGTCCGGCGGTGCGCCCGCGCTCTAGAGTGCCGGCGTCGACGATGCAGCCGGCATTGTCGCCCGCACCATCGATGCCATCGGTGTCACAGGCAATGGCACTGATGCCGGGGTGACCCCCGAGCGCCACGGCCAGCGCCAGCGCGTATTCACCATTGCGGCCGCCGCGGCCGGCACCGCTGACCTTCACCGTGGTCTCGCCACCGGACAGGATGACGCATGGCGACTGCACCGGGCCTGCGCCTGCCGCTATCTGCAGTGCAAGGCGCGCATGCTCCTCGCCGAGCGTCCGTGCATCGCCGCCGATATCCCCGAGGACGTGCGGCGTCAGGCCGAGATCCATCGCGAGCAGGGCCGCGGCCTGGATGGCGTCGTCACTGGTTGCGAGGATGCGGATGTCGGCATCGAGGCGGCTCGTGCCGGGGGCTATCGTCGGCCCTGAAGCGACCACGGCAGGGTCGTTGCCGGGCACGTCTGAAATGATCAGCGTCACGATCCGCGCCGGAGCACACGCCGCCGCGAGCTTGCCCCCCTTTACGGCAGACATCTTGCGGCGAGCGTCGTTGATTTCGTGAATCGGTGCGCCGCTCTTGAGCAATGCGCTGGTTGCCGCCTGTTTTTCGGCCAGCGTGACCCCCGGTGCCGGCGCGCACAGCAGCGACGAGCCGCCGCCGGAAAACAGGCAAATGACAGTGTCGTCGCTGGATAAGCCGGACACCTGGTCGAGGATACGTCGGGTCGCCGCGACGCCGTTGGCGTCCGGCACCGGATGCCCGGCCTCGACCACATCAATGAACTCGCACTCCACGCTGTGCCCGTATGGCACGATAACCGTCCCCTTCAGGGTTCCGCGCCAGCAGCTCTCAAGTACCCGCGCCATGCTGGCGGCCGCTTTGCCGGCACCGACGACCACGACGTTGTCGTCAGGTCGCCGCGGCAACCAGCGGGGCATGCAGTGCGCGGGTGCGGCGGCTGCGACCGCCGCGTCGAAAAGGCGTAGCAGCAGTTGCCGGTCTTCAGGCGGCGGGGACGTCATCCGCCTTGACATGCGGTTGGAGGCGCTCCAGCAGGCCTGCCAGTTCCGGGCGATTCTGCTTCAACTCCGCGATGGAGAAGCCGGACAGCTCATACGGCAGAACCAGCCAGTCGTCGGTTTCGTGGACATAGTAGTCCGGGGTCCGCAGCGTTTTCTCGGTCGGCCGGTACCAGACCGTGCCGATACGAATATCTCTCGGCAGGTTGCGGCGCGTCTTCAATGCGAGTTGCTTGATAACAGCGTTGACACTCGAGCCAGTGCTGTAAACATCATCGATGATCAGCAGCGAGTGGTGTGAGCAGAGGTTTTCCAGCAGGTACTGGAGGCCATGCACGCGGATCGAGTCGGCGGCGCTGACCATTTGCGAATAGCCGCGGGCGCCCGAGTACGAAGTGCGAATGGCGATGTGGTCGGTGGGTACGCCGAAATAGTCCAGGCCCTCCTGTACCGCGATGCCGACGGCGCTGCCGCCACGCCACAGCCCTACGAGGAAATCCGGCCGGTAGCCCGCCTGGTAAATGTTGGCAGCCAGCTGGAACGAGTCCCGCAAAAGCTCATCCGCGCCGATAAATCGCTCATTCATTTTTGACCCCGGGTCATGCTGCGCTAGAATCCGAGCTCGCATTATAGCGAAGCCGCGCGTCCTCACCGAAGAGAATAACAATGGACAAGACCGTACTATCTGCCCAGGACCTGCTCGTGGACTCCGTCGACCTCGGCATCCGCGTCCTCGAAGCGGGCTTCGAGCCGACGCTGATCATTGCCATCTGGCGCGGTGGCACACCGGTCGGCATGGCCGTGCAGGAGGTGCTGTCGTATTGCGGCATCGATGCGGACCACATCGCCATTCGCACGTCGTCCTACACCGGCGTCGACCAGCGCGGCCATGTTGCCGTGCACGGGCTGAACTACATTATCAAGAAAATCTGCCACGACGATCGAGTGCTGATCGTCGATGACGTGTTCGACACCGGCAACACGATCGTCGCGGTAATCGACGAACTGACACGCCGCGCCCGCGACAATACGCCCGAAGACATCCGGGTGGCCGTGCCGTGGTTCAAGCCGAGCCGCAACGAAACGGACCTGGTGCCTGACTTTTACGTGCGGGAGACAGCCGAATGGCTCGTGTTCCCGCACGAACTCGATGCATTGACCCCCGAGGAGCTGCAGCGACATCGCCCCGAGATCGCAAGGATCATCCAGGGCGCGAAGTCGTCAGCGTTATCCGCCTGACACCCAAGTTACGCACGTTGCAGCGCATTTGCGTCTACTGCGGTTCCAACAGTGGCGCGCGGCCTGAATACGCCGACGCCGCCGAAGAACTTGCGCAGGTCCTCGTGGATGAGCAGCTCGAGCTGGTCTACGGCGGTGCCAACAAGGGCATCATGGGCGTCCTGGCCAACGCCGTGCTGCAGCGCGGTGGCAAGGTTTACGGCGTAATCCCGGAGATGCTCCACGACAAGGAAATCGCGCACCAGGGGCTGACCGAGCTGCATGTCGTGGCGACGATGCACGCACGCAAATCGATGATGGCGGCGCTGGCCGACGGTTTCATCGCGATGCCCGGCGGCTTCGGCACGCTCGAAGAGATCATCGAGATCATTACCTGGGGCCAGCTGCAATTTCATGAGAAGCCGTGCGGCCTGCTGAATGTCGACGGCTACTTCGACCACCTGCTGCGATACCTCGACCATGCCAGCCAGGAAGGCTTCCTGCGCCGCGAGAACCGCGACATGCTGCTGTGCGATGACAACCCGGCCGGGCTGATCGGGCAGTTCGAACGCTATGGCGCGCCCACCGTCGAGAAATGGTCGGGCTGAACACTTGCGCATGACGGCATCATTTACCGCCCACGCAGCCATCGCGGCCGACCCGCCGCGAATTCCCGATGTGGACGTAGCGTCAGCGCTCTTCGCGCAATACGGCATCGGCGGCAAGCTCGAACCGCTGGTCAGCGAGCGTGACCAGAATTTCCGGGTCACAGCGCCGGATGGCCGGCGCTTCGTTGCCAAGGTGGTGGGTGCCGGTGAGACGGTGCTTGCCGGCGCGTTCCACGTCGCCGCCCTGCAGTACCTCGGCGGCGGCGGGCGTATCCGCACGCCCCGGTTGTTGCCGACGCTGGGCGGCGAGCCGACAGGTGGCATCGAGTACGACCGGCGTTCCTACACGCTGCGCGTCGTCAGTTTTCTCGACGGCGACCTGCTCGCCGACATCACGATCGATGAAGCCGTTGCGCGCAACTTCGGCGCACATCTCGCCGAATTGGACCGCGCGCTGCAGGGGTTTTCGCATGCAGGGCAAGACCCGCAATTGCTCTGGGACCTGCAGCGGGCCAGCGAACTCCGCGGGCTGCTCGATCACATCGACGATGACGCGTTGCGCGAGCGTGTCGCACATGTCGTCGATGACTTCGAAATGCGGGTGCAGCCACGCCTCGGCAAGCTGCGCACCCAGGTAATTCACGGCGACGCGAACCCGGAAAATGTCGTCGTCGACAGGAGTGGGCGACGGCCGTTCGGGTTCATCGACTTCGGCGACATGGTCAGTGCACCCCTGGTATTCGATGTCGCGATCGCCGCAGCCTACCTGCGTGTGCATGGCGACGATCCGCTGGCATTGATCGCGCCCTTCGTCGCTGCTTACCAGGAGCGATTGCCGCTCGACGATGCCGAGTCTGACCTGCTGTTCGATCTCGTGCGAACGCGCCTCGCGGCGACCATTTCGATACTGTTCTGGCGCCTCGCCGCGCGCCGGGAAAATGATCTGTACCGGCAGAAATCGCTGCGAACCGAGGGTGGCGCAATCCACTTCCTGGAGGCTCTCGACACCCTCGGCAGGGTGCATTTCGGGCGGCGCATCGCGAAAATGTGAAATTTGGCCCAAAAACGGGCCGCCAGACGTGCAAAAGCTGCGAAACAGTTCCGCGAATCAAGCACTTCCACGCCGTATTATGGCCGTCGACTATTGTGAAATAGATGCGCGCCATGAACCTGCACGTCGCCCTGTCCGTGTTGTTGATCTTCAGCGCCGCCTGCTACCTGCTGCTGGGCGCGCGACTGATCGCGTTCAAGCGCGAGGTCGGCAGCATGCCCATCGGGGTGCTGCTCGTCGTGATCAGCATCTGGGTCATGGGCGGTGCCATCGAACTCATGTCGAGTACGTTCGTGGTCTTCTCGATCGGCCGGACCGGGCACTTCATCGGCACCGCGATGGTACCGGTCGTGGCTTATGCCTGTTTCCGTGAATACACCGGTAACGAGATAGCGGGCCGCACGCTGGCCCTGTTGTCGATCATCCCGCTGATCTCGATCACGCTGGCGGCGACCAACGTGCATCACGAGGCCATGTGGTTCCTGCCGATTGCGAATGAAGCCGGCGAATTCCTGACGCGCCCGGCAAACTGGGGGCCCTGGTTCCTGTTCGTGCACCTGCCATACAGTTACGCGGTCATTGGGGCGGCCATCCTGACCCTGCTCGTGCACAGCTCGGCAGTTGCCCCGGCCCATCGTCGCGGGTTGTTCCTGCTGGTGGCCGCCTGCGTCGCGCCGCTTGTCGCAACCGCCGCCTATGACCTGGGTTTTGGTCCGAACACGATCTCGTTCGTGCCGCTGGTATTCGCCGCAATGTTGCCGGTGTATGCGTGGCTGATTATCGGCGAGCAGATCATCGAGTTTACGCCGCTCGCTTATGAAACCGTTTTCCAGAACATGCAGGACCCGGTCGTCGTGATCGACGAACAGTGGCGCGTCATCGGGCTGAATCACGGTGCCGAGAACATGTTGTCGATAAAGGAAGCACAGGCGCTGCGCACGCCGCTCGAAAACCTGTTCGGCCCCGATTCACCCGAGGTATTCGAGGCACTGGATTCGGGCAAGCCGCAAAAGATGATGACAGCAACGGGTCGCTTCCTGCACGTCCAGGTATCACCGATAGCCAACAAGCGGCCGTCGGCCCAGGGCGGGCAGGTACTGATGTTCCGCGACGTCAGCGACGTCGAAAAAGCCCAGAGCGAGGTTCGCAAGAGCGAAAAGCTGTTGCGCACGCTGATCGATCACTCGGTCAACGGCATCATCCGCTTCCGCTGGGTACGCGAGGATGACGGCCAGCAGCAGTTGCGCAGCATTTTCGCGAATGCTGCCGCCGGGCGCTTTCTCGATGTCGAAGTGGAGTCGCTGGTGGACTGCACGGCGCAGTCCATTGCCGAAATAGCGAGCAATGGCATGGATGTCGATGAGCGCAACGCGCTCCTGGTAAGGTTCGCCGACACGGTCGGCAAGGGTGAGAGCCTGGACGTCGAGGTTCGTCGCAGGAAGAAGGGCCCTGGGCGCTGGCTGCGGATGATTTGCGAACCGGTCGGCGACGATATCGCGGCGACCTTCGTCGACATTACCGACCGCAAGGTCAAGGAACGGCAGATGGAGTCGATTGCCACATCCGACCCGCTGACCGGAGTCCTCAATCGCCGCGGCTTCGAGCGGGACGCCGCGCGACGGCTGACGAAAAGCGATGACGACGCGACTGGCGCACTGCTGTTTATCGATCTGAACGATTTCAAGGCGATCAACGACCAGTACGGGCATGAAGTCGGCGACCAGCTGCTGCGTATTGCCGCCGGGCGCCTGAAAAAGAGCCTGCGATCCTGCGACATCATCGGGCGCCCCGGCGGTGACGAGTTCGTCGCGCTGGTGCCGGACGTCGATGCCGACGTCGCGGACACGCTGGCGAGCCGCCTGGCTCGGAGTCTCGAAGAACCGTACGCGATCGGCAACCGGACGCTGCGCTGCGCCGCCAGTATTGGTCTAGCGTTGTATCCGCAACATGCCAACACACTGACTGGCCTGTTGCGGGAGGCCGACCAGGCAATGTATCGGGCCAAGGCCCGCTGCCGCGGCGTCGCCAATATCACCGGCGGTGACCTGCTCGAGAAGGCGATTTAGCGCCACGCATTCGTCGCTACAGACTGACGCAATGAGATGATAGGCTTCGTGCTTGCAGAACAGGCACGGAGCTACCCATGGTCACAGCGATCGTTCTCATCAAGGCGGAAACCGACCGCATTCCCGATCTCGCAAACCGCATCGCGGAAACGGCCGGGGTTTCCGAAGTGTTTTCCGTTGCGGGACGATACGACCTCGTCGCCATCGTGCGAGTGTCACAGAATGAAGATCTTGCCGATGTCATCACTGACAAGATGAGACATCTCGAGGGCATCGTCGAAACGGAAACGATGATCGCCTTTCGCGCATTTTCCAGGCAGGAGCTCGAGGCCGGCTTCGAACTCGGGCTCGACTGATGGCAGCGCCGTCTCCCGGACATCCGCTCGGCAGGTTCCTGAACGCGGTCACCAACGTCGAGCGCAATGAATGGGCGGCCGTGCTCGTGTCGTTCCTGCTGGTGCTGGTCCTGATGACCGCCTACTCGATACTGAAGCCAGTCCGCGACGCGCTCGGTGCGGACTGGGGCAACGTCGGACTGAGTATTACCTGGACGATCAATTTCGGGCTCAGCCTGTTCGCTGTCGCGCTCTACGGCGTTGCGCTGACGTACGTGCGCTTCAGGGTCATGGTGCCCGGCATCTACGTGATCTTCGGCCTGACATTTCTGGCCCTGTACGTGGTGCGTACCCAGGTGCCGGACCCGACCCTGGTCAACAAGGGCTTCTACATCTGGGTCAGCGTATTCAGCCTTTTCAACCTGTCGGTTTTCTGGAGCTTCATGACCGACGTATTCAACAAGTCGCAGGCGCGTCGCGTCTTCGGCGTCATCGCTGCCGGCACGACCGTCGGCGCCATTATCGGCCCCGTGGTGACGGCGTCGTTGGTCGACAAGGTCGGTGCCAACGGCTTGCTCCTGATCTCCGCGGGCCTGCTTGCGGTGCCGATCATCCTGATCCCGATCCTCCGACGGCTCAAGGTAACTCACCTGCAGAATGAAGAATTGCAGGCTGACCCGGGTTCGCAGCAGGCGCTCGGCACGAACCCGTTTTCCGGATTCTCGATTCTGTTCAGCGATCGCTACCTGCTGTGGATCTGCGCCTTCATCCTGTTCTACGTCACGATCAATACGTTCGTCTATTTCGAGCTGCAGGACCTGACGCGCGAGTACTCGCTCGAATTCCGGGCCAAGATCTGGTCATGGATTGAAATATCGACCAACGTGCTCACGCTGATTACTGCCGCGCTGATTACCAGCCGCATCGTCATCAAGCTGGGCATGCAGACGGCACTGGCCATGGTCCCCGGTCTCGTCGGTCTTGGCATCATTGCGCTGGTGGCCGCCCCGGTACTGCTGGTGCTGGCGATTTTCCAGGTTGGTCGCCGCGTCGGCAATTACGCGATCACGCGGCCCAGCCGGGAAATGCTGTTCACGGTGCTGGACCGGGAAACCCGTTTCAAGTCGAAGCCCATCATCGACGTCGTGCTGTATCGCGGGGGTGACGTGCTGACGGCGTGGCTGTTTACGCTGCTTGCCGACAAACTCGGACTCGGGCTTGCCGGCATCGGACTGGTTATCGGCGGCATCGCAATTGTCTGGGTACTTGTTGCGATCCGGCTCGGTCGCGAATACCAGCAACGAACTGGTGACGGGCAACTCACCACCTGACGGATATCTTGATCCAGGAGAAACATCGATCATGGGAATGCGCAACACGACGACGGAATACGGCACACTTGCCAAAGCACTTCACTGGCTGATCGCGATCGGCTTGTTCGTGCTGTTGTACCTCGGACTCCAGCAGGCCGACATGGACAGCGGCGACGAGAGAAGCCGCATCCGTTTCATTCATGCTTCGATCGCAACCGTGCTGCTGGGGCTGATGACGATACGCATAATCTGGCGCTGGATGAATGACGTGCCGGCGCACCCCGAAGGCATGCCGGCGTGGCAGAACTTGACTGCGAATATCGTGCACTGGGGCCTGTACATTGCGGTGTTCGCACAACTGTTCAGCGGTGCTGCGGTGATCGGAACGGGCGGCCGCGGCTTGCCGGTATTCGGGCTGTTCTCGATCCCGTTGCCGTTCGCCGAGAATCACGATGCGCACGAGTTCTGGGAGGAGGTGCACGAGTTCACCTGGAAGATCGTCGCGATACTCATTACCGTTCACATCCTCGCCGCGCTCTACAACCACTTCGTTGCGAAGAATGACGTTCTGCGACGCATGACTTCGGGCGTCAAACAGGGCTGATCGTGCAAGCGGCTTTCATTTGCGACGCGGTACGGACGCCGATAGGACGTTATGGCGGCGCGCTGTCGGCAGTGCGCACGGACGATCTCGGCGCGATACCGATGGCGGCGCTGCTGCAGCGCAATGTGGGCTTCGACCCGATTGTGATCGAAGACCTGGTGTACGGCTGTGCCAACCAGGCGGGCGAGGACAATCGCAACGTCGCGCGGATGTCGGCTTTACTGGCCGGTCTGCCGGTCACGGTGCCTGCCGCGACGGTCAACCGGCTCTGCGGGTCGGGCATGAACGCGATCGGCAATATCGCCGACAGCATCATGACCGGCGCCATCGGTGTCGGCGTGGCCGGCGGTGTCGAATCGATGTCGCGGGCGCCCTTCGTGATGGCCAAGCAGACGGAGGCATTCGGCCGCAACGCGGAGATTTACGACACGACGCTCGGCTGGCGCTTCGTCAACAGGAAGCTCGAAGAGCAGTACGGCATCGATTCGATGGCCGAGACGGCCGAGAACGTTGCTGACGGGTTCCTGATTTCCCGCGCAGACCAGGACGCCTTTGCACTGCGCAGCCAGCAACGTGCGGAGCGGGCGATAGAGTCCGGCATCCTTGCCGAGGAAATCGTTCCGGTTACCGTACGCCAGCGGCGTGGCGACGATCTCACCGTCGATCGGGACGAGCACCCGCGGGCGGGCTCTTCGCTCGAGGGTCTGGCAAGGCTTGCGCCGATCGTGCGCAAGGACGGAACGATCACGGCGGGTAACGCTTCGGGCATCAACGACGGCGCTTGTGCGTTGCTGCTGGCAACCGAGCAGGCAGCCGCTGCCCAGGGTCTCACACCGCTGGCCCGCGTAGTCGGCTGGGCCGTCGCCGGCGTCGAACCCCGCATCATGGGCATCGGCCCGGCACCGGCATCGCAGAAAGTACTGGAGCAGTGCGGGCTCGAGATCGGGCAAATGGATGTCTTCGAACTCAACGAGGCATTCGCGGCCCAGGGGCTCGCGACCCTGCGACAACTCGGCGTGCCCGATGACGCAGAACACGTGAATCCGAACGGCGGTGCCATCGCGCTCGGCCACCCGCTCGGCATGTCCGGCGCGCGGCTCGTGACGACGGCCGCGTACCAGTTGCGCCGCTCGGGTGGACGTTATGCACTGTGTGCGATGTGCATCGGTGTGGGCCAGGGCATTGCGATGATCATCGAACGTGCCTGATGAAAAAGAAGGCGCCCAGTTACGAAACCCAGGAGCTGCGTGAATTTGCAGAGACCCTGCACGGCAGGCGCACGATCGACCAGTACCTGCACACGCACGTGCCCGAGCAACTCGTGCTCGAGGCCATCGAAGCGGCAACCTGGGCGCCGAATCATTACGTCACGGAACCCTGGCAATTCATCTTGGCCGGGCCGCAGGCGATCGAACAGATACTCGACCTGTGCGAGCAGATCGTGCTGGCGACGAAGGGCCCCGAGCTGGCGGCGCACAAGCGCGCACTCTGGGCTGAAAAGCCTGGCTGGCTCATCGTGACCTGCCCGCACAACGATGACGCGCTGCGCGAGCGGGAAGACTACGCAGCGTGTTGCGCCGCCGTGCAGAATTTCATGCTGTACCTGTGGAAGGCTGGCGTCGGCTCCAAGTGGACGACCGGCCCGATCACGCGCGACGCGCGCTTCTTCGACATCATTGGCGTCGATGAGGCGGAGGTCTTCGTCGTCGGCATGCTGTGGTTCGGCTATCCGAAGATCACGCCGACACAGTCGCGCAAGGGCGTTGACGAAGTGCTGCGACGTTTGCCCTGAAAAGGAGAAGTCATGGGCAAGGAGTTCGAGAATATCGATGACCGCATGCAGCGCTGGATCGAGCGCCAACGCATGTTCTTTGTATCGACAGCCCCCCTTTCAGGGGATGGCCGTATCAATTGTTCGCCCAAGGGTCTCGATGCGCTGCGCGTCCTCGGCCCGCGGCAGATGGCTTACGCCGATACCGGCGGCAGCGGCATCGAGACGGTCGCTCACCTGAAAGAGAACGGTCGCATCGTCATCATGCTCTGCGCTTTTGAAGGGCCGCCGAAGATCTTCCGCTTCTATGGGCGCGGCAGGTCGGTGGAGCCGCATCACCCGGAGTTTGCCGAGCTGCTGCCGAAGTTCCCGGGCATGCCGACGGTACGCAATTTCATTGTCATCGACGTTGACTGCATCCGCGACTCGTGCGGCTACGGCGTGCCGTTGTATGAGTTCAAGTCGGAGCGCGACTCGCTTGCGAACTGGATCGACAGCAAGTCAGATGAAGAGTTGCGCGCCTACCGGGTTGAGAAGAATGCCCGAAGCCTCGACGGCCTGCCGGGCCTCGACCTCGACGATTCGTCAGGGACCGACGAGCGTTCCTAGGCAGGCGTGCAGCGTCACTCCAGCGCGCTGACGGTCGATATGTCGATCAGCGGGTTCGCCGCGATCATGCCGTCAGCCGTGAGTTCGGGATAGGGTTTTCCCAGGGCACGGCAACGTTCGGCGATGTCGGGATACGACCACTCGAACAGCGTACGAGCACGCTCGTCGGGCGTCAGACGCGACTGGTCGTAAAGCCCTGCCGCGCGCCGCTGTCGCTCGGCCTCGGACAGAATGATGCCGACGACGACCGACACGGTCAGCGACGATCCGTGACCATGCATTGGAATGGCTATGTGCTCGTCGGCCTCGGCGCGCGCAGCGTCGCTCAGGCCAACGCGCTCGCCCCCGACTATGATCGCCACCTTCTGCGTGTAATCGACATCGCGATAATCGCGCGATTTTTCGCCACTGTGCGCGGCCACGAGCCGCCAGCCATCGGCCCGTAACGCCGTGAGCGCGGCGCGGGTCGAGCGATGCGTCGTTACGGCGACCCAGTGCTTGGCGCCACCCAGGCTCATGTAATTGCGACGTGCCAATTCGCCTGTAGAGGTTGTGTGCACCTGCTGAATTCCAACGGCGTCGGCCGTGCGGACGATCGCAGAGACATTATGGGGTTTGGTCACCGCGTCCATCAACACTGTAAGGTCGGGCTGGCGGGCGTCGAGGGCGCGCTGGTGGTTTGCGCTTTGATCGCGTGTCATCGGTGTTCCTTGCCGCACGTGTGCCGACATCGTAGCAGCGGGCTATGCACACAAAACGGTACGACTTCACAAATGCTCGCTAGTGCATCGCAGCAGCGCTCCAGCTTATGTCGCATAGCGATGGTGAAAAGTTTGTCGACCGATACGCATCGTGGACGCAAGGTGTCGCGGCCGCAAATCCCCTGGGTGAAGTCAAGTCATGGGCTGTCTTGCCACGCTTTTCCCGTTTACGCCATCAAAGGGGCCGAAACAAAATCCCTACGAACGCATGACTGTCGTCATGCCAGTTTTCAAATCGTGGAATAGCCCTGGCAGGTTGTGTCGTCGCATTTCTCGATGATGGCGTTGCAGGATTCCAGGAGTGCTACGTATACAAGTATATGGGCGCTGCCCTTAAGTTCTTCCGGATGAGCGAGGATGTAATCGTCCACCACGGCCTTGCGGTCGTTGCCCCATATAGCGATGCAATACAGCAAGGTGCGTAATTTGGAATCGGGATAGGTCTGGTCATACGCACCGAAAAACGGTGCCAGCCGCATGCCGTCGACAATCCCGTCCACGTAATGCTGCTGCACCTGCCAATCCAGCTGAACGAACTCACTGCCTTTCAGGTAGCCTGGATCTATGACAACGAGCCCATTGTCCCGAATTTCCTGCAAGCTTTTCAGGCGCAGTTCGCACTGCGTGTCTCCCTGGCAAGACGCAAGAATCAAAAATAACAGTGCGCCAAATATGTAATGCTTCTTCATAGTTGTGCCTCATGTGCCAGGAACCAGAAACCGCCCACTCGTCACTGAGTGCTCACCAGGTTTCGGGTAGCCCCGCCAAAGCCGGCGTAGCGGCGGCCTCGGGCATTTCCTGGATCAATGGTCCGATGTATCCCTTGCCGGCCTCTATCCTTAACTCGATGAATCGTGTTGCCCCCGGACGGGCGTCTATGTCCATGGACTCGGAACGATATTCAAGCATCGGATTTTGATCCGCGTACGGCGCGACGAACAGGGCATGCGAACCCGCCGGCACGCGAATGGAAAAATAGGTCCTGCTGCGCAGCTGCGTAATCAGCACGGAATCGAGGTAAACCTCGCCGAAGACATCGAAATTGGTGAGCAGCCGTTCGCCCGGCGGCAAGAAAGGGAGGACGTACTGATTATCCCGCGGGCGATAAATCACTATCAGGCTTTCATCGAGATCCACGCTCTCCGCAAAAAACTTGCTGCGGGTTGCGGGAGCGTCCCATCCCGTTTCGCGTGACCATTCCAGGGCGGCCTCGAGCCATGTCGTTCCGCGCGGCACGGATCGGCGTCCCGCGTGGACCACGTCATCCTCCGCATCGATTGCAAGGAATATCGCTTCCCGCTCGACAAACTCCACGTAGCCGCCGGCGGAAGTCGGAAACCCCGGGACAAACCAAACCGCGGCCGAGTCGGACTTCACGAGTCCATACACAAGAATCCGCTGGCGCTCGAACCAGGCGGTCGGCGGTCCCAGCCGCTGTTCGACTTGCAGCCGGGTGGCGCCGCTGTGCGTCATGCTCTGCAGTTCGGCCTCTTGAACATACCTTCCCTGAAGTATCGTCTCCCCCGTCTGTACGGGCATGACACAGCTCGACAGCGGCAGCAGAACGGCCAAAAGGCAATTGAGCCCCATTATCCGGGCCGGGAGAGTTGAATCTTGTGCAACGAGACCGAACACCGGGAATCGCTTCGCCGGCTTGGTGGAGCAGGCAAGGCGGGCCAGGGCAATACGTTCGACGATACTTCCCATGCAAGGGCGGGCCATCGGCGGCACAGCGGGCCGGGTTCACCGGGAGTTGTGCCGGCAAGCTGCGTCTGTACCGTGATAATCTGCCGTCAACCGGGCGGGCGCAACGATGAAAACTACGTATTCCGCCATGGCCCGGAAAATCCGGAAACGAATGCCAACCAGTACCTGCACTCTCGATGCCCCATGATCGGGCTGCGGCGATTTCCTCCAACATTCAGCCGCTTGCGATCAACCTCGGCGAAGAAGACGCTGTCATCCTGGTACGTCGAGCGGGCCCTGCCGATTTTCACTTGGTGAAAGACTGATACTCTTCAACCAGGACATCGGCGTCGTCACTCGCCGACATTGCGCG